>Ga0307517_10002318_pt1 | contig 30735 bp, 28 predicted proteins | sample 23_EM_MG_FD_194515 | JGI IMG/M metagenome (GOLD analysis project Ga0307517, IMG submission 194515) | Populus trichocarpa ectomycorrhiza microbial communities from riparian zone in the Pacific Northwest, United States - 23_EM | ecosystem: Host-associated > Plants > Roots > Unclassified | place... | reverse complement strand
CTCTCACCTACAACTTATATAAGTCGAAGACATAACTTCGAGAAGTTGGCACTTTTCTCTTATTTCCGGCTTTTCCTGAAATAAGGACGATTAAAGCGACAGAAAAGTAAAATGCCATGTTGCTGATAGTATACGATGAGATCCATGGCGAGTCCGGTTGAAGGTTTACGAAGACAGTACGCAGTAGGAACCTCACCCAACTAAACAACACGCAAACGGTGACCTCCTCTTCGCCCCATTCAAGATTTCCTCCGGCCAACAATTAGAAACACTTGCAGTGAACAATAGTGGGACCAGGTTCGTCGTACTCCTGCTTCACTGTTCCTTCCGGTGTCATTGGTAGCCCGTTTACCACCGATCTCCTGTTTCGTAAGGAGGGTCAGTTCCATGGTCCCGCCTCAAGGCCCAAGCCCCCTCGGGTCCTAACTGCACGGAGAGGGAAACAATTGTGTTGAGACAAAAGTCCCCTCACTCTGATTGCACGCAGAGAGGCGTGTGTTTCCAACCACCTCCGAGGACTCAATCGTTGCGACCCGAAGCTGGACTGGACATCCGCCGATTCGAGGGACGGAGATGGATTTCGACAGGAGCATGCGGTCACCCAGCAATCGGTAATAAACGCCCTAGCCGTGTGGTGGTTACAAACGTGATGGTGACACAGTGATCGTGCGCGCAGCGCCAGGGATCATCAACATTTCCCGCATGTTGACCGATCCAGAGATACTCCCCTGTGAACTTGAGGTTGGATTCAAGCCTAGACCGATCCCGGCACTCAGATAGGGTCACTCCACGGGTAGAGCTTGACCAGCTGCGTCTCGCGATGTATGGGGGTACCCAGCGGTCCTGTCGCAACGCGTGGAAGTATGGGTGCACCACTCATATGAACGGGTGGTTACTCATCTGCCCTATCTCCTCTCATCATTGACTTCGTACCTGTCTTGTTTTCTTGAACATTGCCTGTATCGTTCTCCTACGTTGGTCGACTTTCCGTCGTCGAACATCTCCCATATGCCTGATCCTCGCATTTTTTTCGGTTTTCGTCGAAAGTGGCTACACAACATTTACATAGGTCCGGTGAGCTTGGATCGTTGAGTCGCAAATTGGTCGAGCCAGGTCCGGATGGACCTTTCTGGAAGTGCCGTGCTTTTCTTAACCTTGCACACTGACTAGGCCCACTGTTCCGGGGATCAGGAGAGTAGGAATGTTTCTTGTATTGATAATTGCAAATGAGGAAACGAGTACATGCAACGCGATACTGTGTATTACAAGTCCGTAGGAGATGCCGATAGGTGATAAGCACACTGACAACACATTACCAGAACCAAAGGTTTCTAAAATCTACTGCTCGAGTTCAGACCAATTACCCTTCTCGGCGTCGCTGTCAAGCACAATAATCTCCTCATCGGTATCGTTGTCGATCTCCTGAGGCTTCTTGGCCGGGGAAGGCGTAGAGACCCGTTCAGGTGACAGGAACGTGTCCGCGGTCTCCGTAGCATCGGCTTCAACCTGGTACATTGTCGGTTCATGTTCGGTCACAGACATGAGTTCAACGGAAGCAGGAGTGATCGTCGCCGTGGAGGCTGCGACGTCGGATCCAGTGGGGGTCGGTTCGGTGGGGGCGTTGGGCTCGGGGAGTGCGCCTTCGGCGGTCTCGGCGACAGTCTCTTCTGCCTGGACTGGAGTGGATGCCTCGGGAACTGTTACGGTGTCGACGACGACTGGGGTGTCAACCTGCTCTTGAGCGGGAGCGACCTTCGTGATACCTTCATCAGCATCGAAAACCTTGAGGGGCTCTTCGGTGGCTGAGGTGGCGGCAGAGACGAGTGAGACCCTCTTCTCAACAACCTCACTAACGACATGTTCAACACCCTCCAAAGCCTTCTCGACAGCTTTGACGACCTCTTTCCTCTTCTCCCGCACCTCGGCGTCACCATGACTATCAATCCTGTCCAACTCCTCTAACAACCCGTTAAGCTCGTTTTCATACTTGTACACCGACTTTTTGGCGCTCGTGTAGGAGATCAACTTGGCGAGGTTGCTGGAGAAGGACGAAACCGAAGCGGTCTCGTCCCGGCCATCGGTTGACCGGGTGTAATGATCAAGTTCGGTGGGGAGAGTGAAATCAGTCTGAAGCTTAGTGAGGGTATCTTGGATATGCTCGACAGAGGAAAGTGCAATCGCGCGGTCGATCTGAGCCTGTTCCCTCTCGATGACAGCTGGTCGAGTAGAAGGAGGAGACGAAGGTGATGATCCAGAGGGGCCGGCCTCGTCAGGAGACTGACGAGCAGTGGTGGACTTCGAGAGTTCCATAGCGTGCCTGAGGATATCAGCAAAAGGCTCACCAGCAGACTCGGGTTTTGGGGCGGGTTTCAGGGGCCCCTTGACATCCACAGCACGGGCCTTGCCCTTCCATTTGTCCGAGACACTGGGCTGGACTCTCTCAGTCAAGGGAGTGGGCTGCGATTGGGCAAGGAAGACGAGACCAGGGTATATGGAAGAAAGGAGGTTTTCGATAAGCTTGGCTCCGTCCTCGCCAGGGTCCTTGGGCCCTTCCGACTGGACGGAACGAGGTTCCAAAGAAGAGAGGATGTTCTGGATGGGCTCGGTGATGTTGGAGTCGGATTCTGTGGAAAGACGTTGCTTCAGGGCGTCGGCGACGGGTTCCCGCTTCACAACGTGTGGCTGACGGGTGATCTGGGGAGAAGAGGTGATTAGGGTAGAGCATACAACGAGTGTACGAACATGACGTGCCGGTTGAGCTCCCTTGAGCTGCTGCAAAAACGCATTCAGAGCGTGCTGACGCCCAGCAACGATCAAACGCGCTCGAGCTTGCTGCGAACGGATGGATTCAACACGGCGAGCAGAGAGCAACTCCTCCTGTTGTCGCCGTTCGAGCTCCCCGGTCAAAGCGGCGAAGTACCGCTCACGACCGGCTTCAGCCAGCTGTTGTCGACGAATCGCAACCTCTTTCTCGGCCTGGTAACGACGGTGGTTGGCCACAACTTCTAGAGCTCGTCGATACTCACGCTCCTCGAGTTCTTCTGCCGAGTGCTGGTGGAAGAAATCTAGCTCGGGAGCTGGGTAGGAGGGAACCACAAATCGAGGTGCATCGTGGTGGTGATAGTAACCCTGGCTCGGGCGATAGTCGTACGGCTCAGGAATGAGATACGAGGTAGGCCGAATGGCCGACGTCGCCGGTAGAAATAACAACATGAGTTGGATGTGGATTTGGTGTGTTGAGAGACTATGTCCGGAAAAGAGGATGGGGACGAAAACCGCAGAATGAGTCCTGGGTTTTATAGAAAGAGACGCGTCAGCCGTGCTCAGTCATTGTACGCGTCAGCTAGAATCGAGAATGGACGCGAAGCGGTGGCGATCCTCCGAGATGATCGCGGTAAGCAGCAGAACGCTCTTCCGTATTAGTCACCAATTCCACTCAGCTGCGGCTTACCAACACCAATCCCGACGGCTGTAAGACGGTCACCGGTCAGCGAGTAAGCTTTTGTCACATCTTTCGAGGCACCCTCTGCTCGCTTTGAACATACCAAAGACTTTCAAGGGAGGCGCAGGGTTTCCAACCGCTCTGCCGGGCCCTCGGTAGCGCAAATCCCGGCTACTCTGCCAACCTTCTACGACGGACAGGGGAGCACCTGTCCCCACGGGCAGTCACCCACTTATCCCGACCGAGCTGAGGAGCTCCAGCTCTCTCACGTTGTCGTTCGCTTGAGGTATACCAGTCGAATATCGATGCATCTAAACTCAAGGCAAACTGAGGATGCCAAGCGACCCGTCGTCGAGGAGTTCTATGCCACCGTCATCGATACCACCCTCTGCTAGACGGGCGAAGTGCCTTGCACACATATAGAGGAGCCCCCAATGTAGACCGGGGTAAGGCGCGCTGCCGGGAATCATATCTTGGCGGAGTGGTTCTGATTCAGGTTGAAAAGGTTGGTCAAAGTGACTCTTCGGTCGCCAGGATGTTGGTTCACGATATGGTGAGGACGTTTGAACCTCGTGTCGCAGGAACCGTGACAGTGCGAAGTCCTGGAAGTCCTATAATCACTTCATAGATCTGGTAATACGAATGCCAAAGTTGATCCTTCTCCCCTCGCTGGACTGCCGCTTCCCTTGCAGTGAACGTGGTGGTGGCTGGTGACTCGCGTTTTATCCTCCCCTCCTTCGTGCTCCTCACGTATTCACCTAGCCCGCGTTGTTCATCTCATTTATTTTTTGTTTGCTCACGATTCTCGTTCCAAGTGCACTTCCACGTGCGGATATACAGCGACAAACCTGTGTCATTGGACGTACAGATGGATAAATCGTCGTGGGTGAAAAGGAGGAATGTCAGGATGGTTCAAGCGACGACGAGCATTCGCCGACGCAAAACGAGCGGCAGAGAAAACTGAAAGTGAATATAGCCACTCGCATGGGTGGAAGGGGAACCATGCGATGAGAACTTGGACTCCTGACTGAGGACGACACACTATCTGCGCGATCGTGCTGACAAGCGAGTCAAAGCCACGAGGCCAACCATCCGTCACAACACCATCTACGCTGACCAACCATGGACGAGATGCGAGATTCGGTCGCTAAAATTAAGAAGAAAATCAAGGACCGACTCAAGGGGAGTGGAAACTTTACAGATCCTTGTCAATCGCTGTGTTTCCTTGAAGATAGTGGTAGTGTGAGAAAAATGATATAGATACTCTGTTGCCGGTGCGATAAAAATATGAGTAAGGTGCAAGATGAAATACATGGAATAAGGTAGTAAGACACGGAATGGGGTGCCAAGGGATGGTAACTGTGAATGGTGAGCATTGTAGAAAAATCTACAGCAATTGATTCGACGGTAACGGATAGCCACGAATAGGATCGCAGCGTAGCGGCTTGGATGATGAGTGCTGTGGTTCGTGCTAGTGGTGTCATGCCAGGAATCCTAGACGAGGAGGAAGGTAGGTTGAACCTCGGGGGACTCGATCTACCGCTCTGACGTCGCACGACTCATCCAGATTCCAGAAAAGAACGGCGGAGGGAAAAAAATGCAAAGTCCTAAACCCAAAAAACCCAAAGGAGAGATAGAAATGACGTTACAAAGAAAGTAAACCCCGGTAGAGGGAGGTCAGCGAGGGGAAGTGAAGATGGAGGTGGTAAGGATGATGAACGCGGTTGAATAGGACTACCGTCATGTTGTGTCAGGTGGCGGTGTTTTCAGTGTCGGTGATGCCGTCGAAACGACGGGCGAATGAGCTTTCTTCCGTTCATCTGCGATGGCGAGCATCCTCCTCACGCTTTCTTCCCGTACCGGTTTCGTCAGAATGTGATCGACGCCGGCTTCCAGGTACTCCTCCTGGTCAGGTAAAAGCGCGTTCCCTACAGAAAACCATGTGTGATTAGATCCCGCAATACGTCCACGACCATTGGGAATCGAGACGAGAATTCTCACCTGTAACTCCCACAACGAGATCCTGCTTCCCCAACTTCCTCAACTTCCTCATCATCTCCACACCGGACATCACTGGCATCTGATTATCCAAAAACACAATCGCAAACTTGCTCTCCTTCTCGTCCTTCTCCTTCTCCATGACGCTCGCGTGGTCCTCTCCATCAGAGAATAGATGTTCGTGCTCTTCCTCAGCTGGAGACTGCGAAACATTCTGATCGCCCGTGATCAGCTGAAGGGCTTCGTAACCGTTGACAGCGGTCGTGACCGAACACTTCAGTCGTCCCAACATCCGCTGGAATAGCATCCTCGTCATTTTGTCGTCGTCGACCACCAAAACCTGTAACCCAGGCGTGATATCGGCTTGCGATAGACGGTTCGCCGAGGGACTGGGGGTTCTCTGAGGCGATTGTAGGGTTTTAAGCTCTTGCGGGGGTGGAAGATCGACGTGCGTTGGCCTCGTCACGATTCTCGGAGACTTTGTCTCCTGCATTTGTCCTGGACGATCTGGCTGGGGTTCCTGCTGCTGAGGCGGGGGTGGTGAGGTCTCAGGAGCGTGAACAGGAGTTGGACCGGGTTCTGGAACTGGGGCCGGCGGAGGTCCGGAAGATGTTCCAGGCAGGGAAGATACACCTTCACCGTTTTCCCCGACTGTGGGGGGTGCAGCGATGTTCTGGGCGAGGGGGCCGGGGCCTTTACAGCCAGCGATGTGTTCGGTCGTATCTTCAACCTTGCGCTTGCGAGGCACCAATTGAACAAGCCCGTCCGGACTAGTTGTTTGCTCCAAGACCGTCCCTGATTGCCCCTTGAGCTGCGCTTCTGCATCCGGCGTCAGAGGTGAAGGCGGTGAAGAGATGGCCTGTTGTGAACTAAGAGAGTCCAACGGTAGTCTCAGCTCTTTCGGGTGGATCGAGAGAGCGCATGCACCGACTCCGAGAGCTGGAAGGACGGTCAATAGACTAGTCAAGAGGAACAAGGGGAATGATACATACGAAGCTCGACCCAGAACGTAGAACCTTGCCCGACCTTCGAGGAGACTCCTAGCCTTCCACCGCTCAGCTTGACGATCTGCCTGACCAAAGCCAATCCGAGACCGGTGCCTTTGCCACCTTGTTGCCTACCAGCCTCTGTCTGGTTGAAGGCATCTAAAGCGTGCTCATCAGTATGGCAGCTTCAGATACAACCGATCCATTGCTTACTGAATAACTTTGTCTGATACATCTCCTTCTGCTGGATCCCATACCCAGTATCGGTGACCTCGATCCTGACAATGATCCTCTCCAAAGGTTTTTGGGGTTCCGTGCGGAAGTTGTGCTCGCTCAAGCGGTCTTCGGACAATTCGTTGGCTCCGGTCGAGAATCTGGAAGCGGGCATTTCCTTCGACACTTCACCGGCCATCCAAGCGACTTCCGCAGGATCGGGGTAGAGCAACTTGGTAGATATCTTGATCGTTCCGCCTGCAGGGGTGAATTTGCAAGCATTTCTGTGTGGAGGTCAAAAGTCAGATCAAGCACAACGAGAAACGGCAACGCATGCACCCTGCGAGGTTCGTAATGATTTGTTTCAACCTGTTCTCATCGCCAACGACCACGCCATCGCAATCTGCGAGACACCTTGGGATTCCTTCCTCACTTCGCTCCATCGCAGCCAAGAAAGCTCTTCCTGCAACCTGGCGGCGATCCGGCGGTCAGCGCAAGTCTGATCGATTAACATTTCTGATTAGTGAAATCCGTACCTCATCGATCGATCGGTCCAAATACGTCTCGAATTTCAGTTTCCGTGAATCAGTATCCAGCCGTAGAGGTGTGAAAAGCGATTCCATGACTTGATGAAAGACGTAGGGCTAGGGATGATGAAAGATGGGGATGGAGAATAATCGAGGAGGCCAGGCAACGTACCTTATTGAAACTCTCAAATCTGCCGCTATCCATGCGATGGCTATAATGTCCAATAAGCAAACGGGGAATATAACCATCGTTGCAGTTGACGCACAAATCCAACACGTCGTTCAGAACCTTGGACATCATGTTCAAGCTTCCCTCAAGAGCGCTGAACTCGACATCATGGGACTGGGAGACAGCGCCACACGCGCTCATATTCTGGACGGCGAGCACTGTATGTGGAGGTAATTAGCACGAGGGCCCTGGCAAGGACGATTAACATACAAGCTGTGTTCAAAGGAACTCGGACCTGTGGATATCACACGAAAATTAGTTCTCCCCAGTGGTGCATCTAAATAAAATTACGTATCATGAAACACATATCTATACCAAAGGTGAGAAACTCATGAGTGTCACATTTGAGCGCAACTCACGATGTTAGCCGCCGTTTCGAATCTGCCGCCTTCCTCTCGTTGACCTGTGCCTTCTGTGTCGCCTTGAACTGGATCTTGAGCTGATCCCTCAACGTGTACGTCCTCCTCTCGACGTGTTCTCTCATGTAATGGACATAGAGCAAGAATGCCTGAAAAACCAAAAAGTTGACCGCGTTCCCCGCATACCTTGGCTCCGTGGGAAGCAATAACGCGCACGAACTAAAGATATCAAATTGACGAAGGTTAACGGGTGACGGGTGACGTGGAGAAGAGAACGAGGGCAGCTAACGTTACAAAGAAGGCTATCACTCCGCAGACTGCTGGGAAGCGGTTGAAGTTGAGTCCGAAAAGACCAAGGGTCTGAAGCGCGGAAGTGTAGCTGTGGGGGCGCGCAAATCAGCGGTTGATCGGAGGTTGGACCATCCAAAACGCACTAGAAAGTCGTCAGGAAGTCCTTTGGTCCGCATGAAAATAGCTTGCGCTGCGCGTCCTTCTCGTAAAAGCCACAAAGATACCTTGGTTTCATTCAAAGTTTGAGCAAACGATGTAAACGTGTGGCGCAGCACGGAGGCACGCACATTGATACAGTTTGGAACAGTGACCAAGACCAGACGGATAACCCGAGATAGATCTGGTAAACCCACGGACGGTCCCGTGGAAAATCGTACATAACCATGGGGACCAGTGGAATAGCGAAGGCAGGGGCAACCTAAGCAATCGAAAATAAAGACAGTAAGCGGATCGGAGGGTTTTTTATAGAGTCGGGTAACCGCGGCGTACACCATAATAGAATATTTTGTCGGGGAGCACTGCCGGTTGGGGAAGGAAGGCGACCCCAAGGACCCAGTTGCCGATGAAGAACAGAGAGCAGAACAGGGCCAGGTTTTTTCTGAAGAACCAAGCCTCTTTGGAATAATGGGCTTCCGATTTTTCGTCGATGAAACGGAGACGGAAGAAACCGAGAAGCGCAGGCCAAATCCTCCACCGCAGAATGATAAGAAAGGTCGACTTTGCCCAGAAACCTTCCACTACGGCCAGGCTCTCGCGGTCTGTGTTGGTGCCACCGGTGGGATTGTCGCCGTATTTTTCGGCAGGAGTGAGGGACTCGGTGTCCGTGGAGGTATTGTTTTGCTCCTCGAACCAGAGACGGTCTACAATCACTTCATCCACCTCGTCGTCCGGTTGTCCGGAGAGAGGTTCGCGCATACGATGAGATCCATCCACTGTGCTGCCATCCGGAACAGAGGACGTTGAAGGCGCGGTCCCATTCCCAAGTCTCCTCGTGAAGTTGTCCCAGTGAACCCGGAACCTGCTCTGGCTGAACTTTGTCTGCTTTCGCACTTGACAGTCGATGCCGTACTGTTTGGCGATTACCGGTGGTGGGAGCCATTGATCGTCGGTGGTCAACTCCAGTTTGGAGCGGTTGTCCTTGTGGGATGAACCGACTGCGCTTTTGATGGTTGGCCGAAGCGTGGACGAGGTGTTGGTGATGGAGTTGTCGGGACGTTCGTTGAAGGGAGAGTAAGGCATTGGGGTAGCCCGCGAAACCTGCGGGGGTGGAGGGAGTGGAGGACGCCTCGTACGAGCGGTGGATTCACTTGAAGGTAGAGGAGACGGGGGCTGTTGTGAATAAACGCCGCAACGACTGGGATCAAAGGAATCCTGGGTGTTTCTATTCTCCGCTCCTATCCCTGTGTCGCGAAGGCTTACGGAGACCAACGCCCTTGGCGCCCCTGTGTAAGCCCGGCACCGGCGCCGAACCTGGCTGGACCTCCAGTCTTCGGGGCCCGCTTGGTTACTGGTACGTCTGCAGATACAAGTTACATGACTGCAGTCGGTGGTGTGGGAGCCGTATGTAAAATGGAAGAGACCCGGTCGCTCCAATGGAGCCGCGGACATGCAAAAGTTGGAATCAGCCGATGCTTTGGGATCGACCGGGGAGACGGGTCACGATCACACCGCCCCAGCGAAGGCGCGCATGCCCAGCCCCTGATTATGGGCGGACTGCTATGTTCTCTGCGAGGTGGCACAATGATCCGAAGATGTAGTGGGCAGAAAAAAAGCTCAGGCGAAACGAGAAATTTACAAAACAGTACGCAGTATGAATTCTAACCAACTAAGCAACGTACAAACGGTGATTTCCTTCCCGCCCCATTTAAGATTTCCTCCGACCAACGATTTAGAAGCACTTGCGGTGAACAATAGCGGGACCAGATTCGTCGTACTCCTGCTTCGAGCACCACAAGTTCTGGAAGGTGGAAAGGGAAGCCAAGATGGATCCACCGATCCAGACGGAGTACTTCCTTTCAGGGGGAGCAACGATTTTGACCTATATACACATCACAGTGAGCTCATACGATCCAGATGTGATAAGAGAATGAACGAACCTTCATGCTCGACGGGGCGAGGGCAGCAAGCTCCTTCTGCATACGGTCGGCAATACCGGGGAACATGGTGGTACCACCAGACAAGACGATGTTTCCGTACAAATCCCGACGGATATCGAGATCGCACTTGTAGATCGAGTTGTAAGTCGTCTCGTGGATACCGTGCGCTTCGAGACCGAGCATGGCAGGCTGGAAGAGGGCCTCAGGAGCACGGAATCTGGTGCGTTCAATCAGTGATTGAGAAAATGCGAGGAAAAGTGGGTACGAACCGCTCATTGCCGATGGTGATGACCTGGCCGTCAGGAAGCTCGTAGCTCTTCTCGAGGGCTGACGAGTGGGCAGCGGTCTGGAGTTCTTGCTCGAAATCAAGGGCGATGTAGCAAAGCTTCTCCTTGATGTCCCTGACAATTTCACGTTCGGCGGTGGTGTGGAAGGCATAACCACGCTCTCCCAAGTTTTTGATCAGGTACTCGGTAAGATCACGGCCGGCAAGATCAAGACGGAGGATGGCGTGGGGGAGGGCGAAACCCTCGTAGATTGGGACAGTGTGGGAGACACCATCACCAGAATCCAAGACGATACCAGTGGTACGACCAGAAGCATAGAGGGACAAAACGGCCTGAATAGCGACGTAGAAAGCGGGGGCGTTGAACGTCTCGAACATGATCTGGGTCATCTTTTCACGGTTAGCCTTGGGGTTGAGGGGGGCCTCGGTGAGCAAGACGGGATGCTCCTCGGGAGCAACACGGAGTTCGTTATAGAAAGTGTGATGCCAAATCTTCTCCATATCATCCCAGTTGGTGACGATACCATGCTCGATGGGGTACTTGAGGGTCAGAACACCACGCTTTGATTGGGCCTCGTCACTGAATAGGGATCAGACGGCGATTAGATGAGACGGAGGAGCCGGCCTACCCGACGTAGGAGTCCTTTTGGCCCATACCGACCATGACACCCTGATGACGTGGGCGACCGACGATGGATCTGTGGGGCGCGTGAGCGACGGAAAAACACTCGCAGATGCTAGATACATACGGGAAAACAGCACGGGGAGCATCATCACCTATGACACGCTCAGCCAATCGCCGGCGCGATAACTACGATACCGAACTCACCAGCAACTGGAAGGGGTTGTTAGCAAAGGGGGCAGTAGCAGAGAGTCGAAAAATGTACTTACAGCCGGCTTTGCACATTCCGGAACCGTTGTCAATAACCTGATGATTCTTGAACTGGAGCTTTTTTCTCGCAGAAAACGGACACTCACGAGGGCAGCTACCTCATCATCCATGGTGATAGATTATTCGTTAGTTCGTTAGGGGGAGAGTTTACAGGAAGGATGGGAGTTGACGACTGGAACTGATGCTTGGACCGCAGCGTTTTTAGGGAGATTCGATTGATGGAGATAAGACGTGGCGGTGCACGCAGTACCAGCGGCGCAGGCGGGGGAAAATGGCAGAAAAGAGGGGAAAGAAGAATGAGCCGGGCTGCGCGCGATGGACCGCTGCGGAGAGGATACTGACCTTGGTTGTTGTCGACGACGGCAGTGAACAGGTTGGGCTCCCTCCGCTGGTAGAGGAGGCGATCTTTAGGGCAGGCCCGCGTGTGACTTGTCACGGATCGCTCCGGTCATCCCTCGTGGCCGACCTCAGCGGAACAGCTGTCCCCGCTGTTTTAAATGCGCGCTGAAAAGAACCGGCTAGTCTGTATGTAGAGCATATATATGCTGAACTATAATCGGATTTCTATCTGTCGCCCAAGCTCAAGGACAGCAGAACGGGTGGTTCCACCGAAGTGATTCCATGGACTTGTTCGACATCATTGGCTCAGGCATCCAGAACTCACTTCAACGCTACCATGTCCAGGAGCCCACACCTCAGTCATGTTTTTGACCTCAAGGGAAAGGTCGCCTTCGTAACAGGCCAGTAGCTGAACCATCGTGAAAACAGCACGGAAGAGTTGATGATAAGATAACCAGGTGACGGCAGCGGGATCGGTTACGCCATTGCCGAAGGTCTGGTCACTAATGGTGCCAAGGTCTGCATCGGTGGCCGTAGGAAGGAAGCACTGGACAAGGCTGCTCGTGAATTATCTCAACGCAACATTACGGTAACCCCGTGAGTGACGGACAGCCAGTGTGTGGTTGGAATGTCTTTCCAGTTCCCGTAGGATCGTTGTCGATGTGACCGACTGCGATAGCATCATTGCGGCGAAAAAGATTGTCGAGGATGTTGATGGGGTGTTGCACATCCTTGTCACCAAGTACCCCCCTCGTCACCTCAGCGTGATCCAAGCCCAACCAAAACCTCAGCGCTCAGCGCTGGACAAATCGGCCCCATGTCCGAATTCCTGAGCCAGAAGACACGTCAGAACATGCGGATCCCGAGACTCTTGGAATGGCCTTGTTTAATAAAAGAAAGTTCCGAATAATGGGTGAAGTTGTACGAGATCAACACGTTCTCGGTGTATTTCGTCACCACCGTTTTCCTCGGTTTGCTCACAATGAGCGGTGCAGACTACAGTTCCGTTGCGATCAGCACCACGAGTATCAGCGGCATCATAATGCTCACTCAGAGATACGTAAGTCCCCGCAGATCACGACTGTCGGGAAATTAGACTCAGAAAGCTCGTAGTTCGCGTACAACAGAAGCAAATTGGCGCATTCCACCAAGGTGATGGCGACAGAGTTTGCATTGAAGAACGTCCCAGTCAGAGGTAAGTAACTGCCGGCTAGGTCGGGGCAAAAGCCCCACCCTAGCGTAGTGAACGTGGTAGCACCTGGTGTTTTCCCGTCGGAAGCGACCCACAACACCATCGAGGGTGGGGAAATGATGAACGAGGTTGGGAAATCCATTTTATTCCGACAGGGCCGGAACGTGAGGGTGTCGTCAACGGTTTGAGATGAGCCCTGACGTCCTGTGCCTAGGCCCCATAAAATCGCGGACACGGTTATCTACCTTGCCTCCCCAGCAGGGTTTTACACAAACGACCAGGAGATAGTTGTTGACGGAGGTGTCGCAAACAGCAAAAAATCCACTAACTTGAAACTAACCAGGCTCCAGGAGATTTGGCGGCCAATCCGTCCACGAAACAAGATTGTAGATACCTCCAGGCCGTGGAGTTTGTGTGAGTACCAGAGAACGAAATGGAACGTCTCATGATTTGGAATGACTGAGGTGTGGTCGGGGTTTGCCGAAATGGATCGTAATTTCGAAGTCCGCGTCAGCTCAGTCCCCACAGTCCTCGTCTTCACCGAAGACGACCATGAGTTACTCTATGCCTCCTCCACCCCCTGGCATGGTGCCACCTCCCCCCGGGATGCCACTGCCCCCACCAGGAATGTCTCACTCAGCGAGGCCTTCCGGTTCACGGCTCCCACCTGAAGTTTTGGCTCAAAAATCCCAGAAGTGGATACAGATGCAAAAAAGGCGTTACGGAGAAAAACGTACAGGAGGGTACGTGGACATGGGGAAGCAGGTGTGCGAATGTGATTTTTAGTGCGGACCTGCGAAGTTTGACGCGTCCTACTTCGTAGGATTTACCCCCGGAACACGTACGAAAAATCATCAAAGACCATGGAGATATGAGCAACCGCAAGTTCCGGAACGATAAACGAGTCCATTTAGGCGCGCTCAAGTACGTGCCTCATGCGGTTATGAAGTTACTCGAGAACATTCCTTATCCTTGGGAGCAAGTCCGCGAAGTCCCTGTCTTGTATCATATCACCGGAGCGATCACTTTCGTCAACCAAGTCCCCCGGGTTATCGAACCCGTCTACCATGCCCAATGGAGCACTATGTGGCTTGCGATGCGACGTGAGAAGCGCGACCGACGGCACTTCAAACGTATGCGATTCCCGCCCTTTGACGACGAAGAGCCTCCATTGGATTACGGAGACAATGTATTGGATGTCGAGCCTCTCGAAGCCATTCAATTGGATTTGGACGAGGAAGAGGATTCTGCTATCATCGACTGGTTCTACGACCCTAAGCCTCTTGTCGACACCCCCGCGGTCAATGGTCCATCTTATCGATACTGGTCACTTCCTTTGCCGGTAATGGCCAATCTCTACCGACTCGGTCGCACTCTCCTCTCCGACCATACCGACATTAACGCCTCCTACCTCTTCGATAAGAACTCGTTCTTTACAGCGAAAGCGCTCAATATGGCTATCCCTGGTGGGCCCAAATTCGAACCCCTTTACAGGGATATGGACACGTTCGACGAGGATTGGAACGAGTTCAACGACATCAACAAGGTCATTATCCGCCAACAGATCCGCACCGAGTACAAAGTCGCCTTCCCACATCTCTACAATTCCCTCCCTCGCTCGGTCAAGATCTCCCCTTACCACGCCCCCAAGAACGTGTACGTTCGTACTGAGGACCCAAATTTACCCGCCTTCTTTTTCGATGCGATTATCAACCCCATTTCACTCCGGGCTGCGGTCCCCAAGAATGCTCCACTGGTTTCGCATGAAGATAACATCTTCGGACCAAACAGTGAAGGCGGTGATGACTTCGAGCTTCCCGAGGAGGTCTCTCCCTTCCTTGAGGACAAGGAGCTCGAGAACGATCTCACGGCCGACGCCATTGCCCTTTGGTGGGCTCCCAACCCCTACAACCGTCGATCGGGCCGCATGCGCCGAGCTCAGGACATCCCGCTCGTCAAGAATTGGTACCTCGAACACTGTCCTCCCAACCAACCCGTCAAGGTCCGGGTGTCATACCAGAAGCTGCTGAAGTGCTTCGTTCTAAACGAACTCAAGTCGAAGCCCGAGAAGGCGATGACGAGGAAGAACCTATTTAGGCAGCTCAAGGCCACCAAGTTCTTTCAGACGACGAATTTGGATTGGGTTGAGGCCGGGTTGCAAGTCTGCAGGCAGGGTTACAATATGCTTAATCTGCTTATTCATCGAAAGGTACGATTGCGGGTTTCGTGCTTTGTAGGTTGTGCTAACGGCGCGCGTAGAACCTAAACTACCTGCATCTCGATTACAACATGAATTTGAAGCCGGTCAAGTATGTCTATAGCCTGGTTCGGTATCGAGAACGGATCGCTGACTCGCTTCATCTAGGACCCTGACGACAAAGGAGCGAAAGAAATCTCGCTTCGGGAACGCCTTCCACTTGTGTCGAGAAATTCTTCGTTTGACCAAGCTCATTGTTGACGCCCACGTTCAATATCGCCTCGGGAACGTCGACGCCTTCCAACTCGCCGATGCCATCCAATACACCTTCGCCCATATCGGTGCCTTGACGGGAATGTACAGGTACAAGTACAAGGTACGCGGTGCCCCCTCGTTGCTCCGACGCGTGACTAATGAATGTTCCAGCTTATGAGGCAAGTTCGAATGACGAAGGACCTGAAACATCTCGTTTACTATCGCTTCAACACCGGTCCAGTCGGAAAGGGACCCGGTTGTGGTTTCTGGGCTCCTGGTTGGCGAGTCTGGCTGTTCTTCATGCGTGGGATCGTCCCTCTTCTTGAGCGGTGGCTCGGAAACCTCCTCGCCCGCCAGTTCGAAGGTCGTAATAGCAAGGGTGTCGCCAAGACGGTCACCAAGCAGCGCGTTGAGTCCCACTACGATTTGGAACTCCGCGCGGCGGTCATGCACGATATCTTAGATATGATGCCGGAATCGATCAAACAAAACAAGGCCAAGACAATTTTGCAGCACTTGTCGGAAGCTTGGAGGTGTTGGAAGGCCAATATTCCTTGGAAGGTCCCCGGTATGCCAACGGCCATCGAGAACATCATCCTGAGGTACATCAAAAGTAAGGCGGATTGGTGGGTCTCCGTTGCGCACTACAACCGCGAGCGTATCAGGCGAGGTGCCACCGTCGACAAGGCCGTCGTCAAGAAGAACCTCGGGCGTCTTACTCGACTATACCTGAAGGCCGAGCAGGAGAGGCAGCACGCGTATCTCAAGGATGGACCGTATATCAGTGCCGAGGAAGCCGTTGCCATCTATACCGCCACCGTTCACTGGCTGGAGAGCCGCAAGTTCGCCCCTATCCCATTCCCTCCCCTCAACTACAAGCACGACACCAAATTGCTGGTTTTGGCATTGGAGAAACTCAAGGAGGCGTACTCGGTGAAAGGACGTCTGAACCAATCCCAACGCGAAGAGTTGGCCTTGATCGAGCAGGCTTACGATAACCCCCACGAGTGCCTGTCGAGGATCAAACGGCTGTTGCTCACTCAACGAGCCTTCAAGGAAGCTGGTATCGAGTTCTTTGACACTTATGACAAGCTCATCCCGTGTTACGATATCGAGCCTGTGGAGAAGATCACGGACGCTTATCTCGACCAATATCTCTTCTTCGAAGCTGACAAACGCGGCCTCTTCCCTTCCTGGATCAAACCTGCTGATACCGAACCTCCTCCACTCCTGGTGTACAAGTGGTGTCAAGGAATCAACAACTTGAACGACATCTGGGAGACATCCGAGGGCGAATGTGTCGTCCTGATGGAGACACAGTTCTCGAAAGTCTACGAGAAGATGGATCTCACCCTCTTGCAGCGTCTCCTCCGACTCATCCTGGACCACAACCTGGCCGACTACATTACAGCCAAGAACAACACGGTGTTGACCTACAAGGACATGGCCCACACGAACGCGTACGGCCTCATCCGCGGATTGCAGTTTTCCGCGTTCATTTTCCAGTACTACGGTCTCGTCATGGATCTCCTCATCCTCGGCCTTCAGCGTGCCAGCGAGATGGCTGGTCCCCCTCAAATGCCCAACAACTTCCTCCAGTACCGCGATTCTGCCACCGAAGTCCGCCATCCTGTCCGCCTTTACTCTCGCTACGTCGACAAGCTGCACATCTTGTTCCGCTTCACCGCCGACGAAGCGCGAGACCTCATACAGAGGTATCTCAGTGCCAACCCCGATCCCACAAACAACAATGTCATCGGATACAACAACAAACGCTGCTGGCCGCGGGATTGCCGTATGCGGTTGATCAAACACGACGTGAATCTGGGGAGGGCCGTCTTCTGGAACGTCAAGCAGAGTCTGCCGAGGTCACTTACCACCATCGAATGGGAAGATACGTTCGTCAGCGTATACTCCAAGAACAACCCCCAGCTCTTGTTCTCTATGTGTGGCTTCGAAGTTCGGATCTTACCCAAAATTCGGACAATGGGTGGAGAACAGTACTCCCTCAAGGACTCAGTGTGGAACCTTACGAACGAACAGACGAAGGAAAGGACTGCGCAGGCGTTTCTTAGGGTGTCCGACGAAGGCGTTCAACAGTTCAATAACCGTATCCGACAAGTCCTCATGAGCTCTGGTTCTACAACCTTCTCGAAGATCGTGAACAAGTGGAACACCGCATTGATCGGCCTCATGACCTACTACCGTGAGGCTGTGATCCACACGAACGAGTTGTTAGATGCGTTGGTCAAGGCAGAAAACAAGATCCAGACTCGTGTCAAGATCGGGTTGAACAGTAAGATGCCTTCGCGTTTCCCGCCGGTTGTGTTCTACACTCCCAAGGTTCGCCATCTTGTCGCCCAGATGCAGATGTCCTGTACTTATTGATTGATAGGAATTGGGCGGTCTTGGCATGTTGTCCATGGGTCACGTCCTCATTCCTCAGAGCGATCTCAGATGGTCAAAGCAGACCGATATCGGAGGTACGGCGGTTCATCTCCCTTCTTGACTAATCTCTCATGTTTTCTTTTTCTCCAGTTACTCACTTCCGTGCCGGCATGTCCCACGAGGAGGACCAACTTATTCCGAACTTATACCGTTATCTCCAACCTTGGGAAGCAGAGTTCTTGGATTCGGCGCGTGTCTGGTCGGAATACTCGATGAAGCGTAAGGAAGCAAACGCGCAGAACCGCCGTCTCACCCTGGAAGATCTTGAGGACAGCTGGGATCGTGGTATCCCTCGTATCAACACGTTGTTCCAGAAAGACCGGCATACTCTGGCATACGACCGTGGTTGGCGTGTGCGTACAGACTGGAAACAGTACCAGTTGTTGAAACAGTGAGTCACCTGGTATGCTGGTTTATAAATAAGCCACTCACCAGGGCTTTAGTAATCCGTTCTGGTGGACATCCCAACGCCACGACGGAAAATTGTGGCAACTCAATAACTACCGTGTCGATGTCATCGCTGCCCTCGGTGGTGTTGAAGGTATCCTGGAGCACACCCTATTTAAGGGTACTTATTTCCCGACCTGGGAGGGTCTGTTCTGGGAGAAGGCCTCCGGTTTCGAGGAGTCGATGAGATACAAGAAACTCACGAACGCTCAGCGGTCCGGGTTGAATCAGATTCCTAACCGTCGATTCACGCTCTGGTGGAGTCCAACCATCAACCGCGCCAACGTATACGTCGGTTTCCAGGTCCAACTTGATTTGACTGGTATCTTTATGCACGGCAAGATCCCCACCCTCAAGATTAGCTTGATTCAGATCTTCCGTGCTCACTTGTGGCAAAAGAGTGCGTATGGTCTCTCGGAGTCTCGTTTCGAGTATTCTGACGGAGTTCCACACAGTTCACGAGAGTGTTGTCATGGACTTGGTAGGTGACTTTTCCCAGGTTTGAAGATGCGTTTATTGACGTTACAACAGTGTCAAGTGTTTGATCAAGAGTTAGAGCCGCTCCAGATTGAGACGGTGCAGAAGGAAACTATCCACCCCCGTAAGAGTTACAAGATGAACTCTTCTTGTGCCGATATCTTGCTATTCTCGTCGTACAAGGTCTGTTTCCCGCATATCGTTTCATGAAGTATGGGACTAACTTGTACCACAGTGGAATATCACCCGACCAACGCTTGTCACCGATGTCAAGGATGTTTCCGATGGTACTACCAGCAACAAATACTGGATTGATATCCAACTTCGTTGGGGAGACTTCGACAGTCATGACATTGAGCGGTACACTCGTGCTAAGTTCTTGGACTATGTAAGTTTTTTTCACCGTCGCTTGTCGGCCGCGTTATCTCACCGCCACTAGATCTCCGATTCCATGAGTATTTACCCGTCGCCCACCGGTGTCATGATTGGCATGGACTTGGCCTACAACTTGTGGTCTGCGTACGGTAATTGGTTCCCGGGAATGAAGCCTTTGATCCAGCAAGCTATGGCCAAGATCATGAAGGCCAATCCCGCCTGCCACGTCCTTCGCGAGCGTATTCGAAAGGGTCTCCAGCTCTACTCTTCGGAGCCTACGGAACCCTACCTCAACAGTCAGAACTACTCCGAGTTGTTCTCCAACCAGATCATTTGTAGGTGTCTCGAGCGCTGGGTGGGGAATGTATCTCCTTACTTCTTATCCTCCTAGGGTTCGTCGACGATACCAACGTTTACCGAGTCACCATGTACGTCTTAGTCTCTTCCCTATCTTCCAACACCCGACTGATATGCGGTTTAGCCACAAGACTTTCGAGGGTAACTTGACTACCAAACCAATCAGTGCGTCCTCATATTCTTCATGGAATACTTTATTCTCTAACCTAGGTGCCTAGACGGAGCCATCTTTATCTTCAACCCTCGATCCGGTCAACTGTTCTTGAAGGTCATCCACACAAGCGTCTGGGCCGGCCAGAAGCGTCTCGGACAGCTTGCCAAGTGGAAGACCGCCGAGGAGGTTGCTGCCTTGGTTCGTTCGTTGCCTGTCGAAGAACAACCCAAGCAGGTTATCGTGACCCGAAAGGGAATGTTGGGTATGTAGATCTAAGTTCCACGCGACCCCCATTCTTACCCGCGCGTCGTCTAGATCCTCTCGAAGTCCATTTACTTGACTTCCCCAACATCGTCATCAAGGGCAGCGAGCTCCAACTTCCCTTCCAGGCTTGCATGAAGATGGAGAAGTTCGGTGATCTGATTTTGGTCCGTATAAGGGTTCGATCCTTGAAGTAACTCAACTGAAGTGTCTCTTAGCGTTCCACCCAACCACAAATGTTGTTGTTCAACCTGTACGACGACTGGTTGGGATCTATCTCCAGTTACACCGCATTCTCCCGTCTCATCCTGCTCCTTCGTGGTCTCCATGTAAACAACGAAAAGGCGAAGGTTATCTTGCGACCGGACAAGAACACTGTCACGAAGGACAACTTCATCTGGCCCACGTTGACCGATGAAGAATGGATTAAAGTCGAGGTCGCTCTCAAGGACCTTATCTTGGCTGTAAGTTGTGTATTAGCATGGCCTTTCTCGCCTTCTCATCGTGTATCCACAGGATTTCGGAAAACGAAACAGTGTCAACATCGCTTCGCTCACTGCCAGCGAAATCCGTGATATCATCCTCGGTCAAGAAATCGCCGCACCCTCGGAGCAGCGTCAGCAGATGGCCGCCTTGGAGAAGTCGACCGAAGCGCAGAGTCAGGTTACCGCCATTCAGACACAGACGACCAATGTCCACGGTGATACGATCCAGACCGTCACCACGACCAACTATGAGCAACAGGTGTTCAGCAGCAAATCCGACTGGCGAGTCCGTGCGATCTCCGCGACTCACTTGCCGCTTCGTCTCCAGCACATCTACGTCTCCAACGACGATGTCAAGGATGATGCAGCTTCTTTCACTTACGTCCTTCCAAAGAACATCCTCCGAACGTTTGTCACTGCGTCTGACCTCCGCACCCAAGTTGCCGCGTTCATGTATGGCACATCCCCTCCGGACAACAAGCAAGTCAAGGAGATCAAGGCCATTGCGTGGGTCCCGCAACGTGGAAACAACAACAGTGTGGAGTTGCCCACTCAGTTGCCTAAGGACGATTACTTCTTGAAGGATCTCGAACCTCTTGGGTGGATCAAGACCCAGGCCTTGGAGCTCCCGCATCTCTCGCCAACAGACGCAACAACCCAAGCGAAAATCATGGCCGACCACTCCGAATGGGGCTCGTCATCGATCTGCCTTACATGCGCTTTCACGCCGGGTTCGGTCTCACTCGCTGCATATTCCCTTACTGTCGCTGGATTTGAATGGGGGAGGAAGAACACTGATACAAGTCCAAACCCGCCTGGTTTCAACCCCAACATGTCTGAACACGTTCAGCTGCTGCTGTCTGATCGTATCCTCGGCATGACTCTTGTGCCTGAGGGTAGGGTATGGAACTACGGCATTGGTTTGACTCAGATGTGGACCCCGTCGTTGCCGTATCAGATGGTGCTCGATACGCCGCTTTTGTTCTGGGCTGAGGAACATAGGCCTGCCGCTTTCTTATCCGTGAGTCCATTAATGACATCCTTTGTATCGTCATTGCTCACAGATATTCCCACAGTTCGCCAACTTGCAGGGAGGCGACGACAGCGCAGATGTCGAAAACAGCCTTGCATAGAAAAATGTCCTAGCGAATATTCTCACCTGTTGTGTTTTACCTCTCGTAGTACCTCGCCCTTTTTATTCCAACTCTTTTAAATATACGCGTAATATCACCCTGATTCTCGATCCAGCAGGCGAAAATTCGAACGGTTTGACCTGGTCGGTGTTTGGTGGTGAATGTGGTCATGAAAGCGTTAAGGATCCAAAGTGCAAACCATGGCGGTGAGGGCTGCGCCTCAGGTCGGGACCACGGACTGCGGGCCGACGAGTACAAGTATAATTATATTGCAATTAACTACTCGGGTAAGCAGGTGTAAGTAAAGCCATCCAGCCATTCATCACACGTCCCAACGGGCATGGGCCTAAACAAAAGAGAAAAGGTACAATCGCACGTAACCAACGACAAAGCGGCGGGAAATCGCGAGAAGAGGACTGAGGCATCCCGACGCTGATCGAGTTTGAAGGTGACAATGACGAGGGCACGTCTGGAGCGCGCTTCATTTGGAAACGCCTGTTAGTACATATCCATCCTCTCGTTCGGATCACAAGCGTTCCCACCGTCCACGGCGCTCATCCCAGGGACGGAGCACAAAGCGTTGTTCATCATCGACATGAATGGTAGCATCGCCTGGGGAATGCTCCCCATATCCGTTGGCTGCGAAGGGATAACCGCGTCGTCTCCGTGAAAGTACTTGCAGCATGCACCGTGCGAGCAATAGCCACCATCCGACCCGGGATGGGCACACGCAAATGGACCCGAGGAAGGGCCCTTCGTCTGGCCTGGTAGCCGATACTGCTGGGGTAGATTCCCTCCATACTCTGCAGAAGGCTCTCCATAACCACCATTACGCCCCCTGCCTCCGCCACAGCCGTCTCACTGACCTCTTCCACCACACCCATGTCTCGAGTACCCAGGGCCGTTGCTCAGTCCTGGGACGAACGGGTCTAGCGGTATCGGTATGCCGCCATTCAGGGTAACTGTGGTGTTGGTAGAAGGAGCGAATGATTGTAAGAAGGGTGAATTGATAAGAAAGCTAGGAGTCCAAGCAATTCCAACAGTTGTTTTGTGCGGTTTCGGCGGATGCTTCGTGCGAAAGTTGAGGTGTTGAGCTGCCTCCACAGGCTTAACCCGGGAAGCACAAGGTCTGAGGGACATCTTGAACAGGAACATCAAGGCAGATATTTCGAAGAACTGTGACTCTAGCAACTAGAGGCAAGGTGAAAAGAAAATGTGTGCGCGAACCCGGAAACAGAAGCGGGACACTGGCGAGAGGGGAAACGAAAGACAGAGGTAGCGGGACGGGTGGTAGATCAAACCTCTAATTTAATAATAACAGGCTCTGGCAGCGTGTTGTGTAACAACGCAAGAAAGGGTCCACACCACACCTTTGCCCCCCTCCCATTTGATCTCCAATGGGGAGGCAGCCACAACAGCCGTTTGCCTTCGCGATCGAGGATCCAGCCGTCGCTTGTGACGCTGTAACCACGAGAGGACCTCCACGGCCATTCTTCCGGTGGGTTCCCTGCAAGACGTACCAGGTTGATCAAGGGCGGGTCATCACTCTTCACAATCTTCCACCCTTCCATCCTGTCAACCTCCCCACACCAGATTTGCTCTCCATTTGGAGAGAACCACGGCATGTCAAAAGACGCCGTAGTGTTCCCAACACGCCCCCCAGTTTTCACATCGTATATGTCCAGTGTACCAACCGGCATGACTTCAGAGCTGGTTGCAACACATGAAAATTTGCTGAGATCGGGTGAGATCGATGTGGACTGTGGTCCGCTGGTCCTCCCAAGCATGAGTGCTGTCCGAGTGCGACCACCCGTGGTGTTTGTCCTGGTGTTGAATGTGCGATCCCTCATGGGCATGGGCAGGTCCTGTGTGAAAAACTCCTGGGCACCCTCAACTGTAACGGTGTTGTTGTAAACCTTGAGACCATAAACCTCCATCCCGGCGTCGATGACCAACTGTGGGGCACCAGAGTTGAGGTCAAGAACCGTAACCACGTTGCCCCTCAACCTAGTGACTGCTGCAGAATCTCTGTCCGGAGAAAGCTCAAGAATAAACCGCTCGGAACTTGCAGGAGTTTGAGGGGAGTCAGTGGGGATGGGAGTCGCAGAACACTCCAGGGGCCAGAGCTGGATTGTTGAGTTGTTCCATGTGATGACAGAGTGTTTGTCGGGGGAGAAAAGTGGGATTGGAGAGGGAACGCTTGATGTGAGTTTCTGGTGTAGCTTGTAATGGTCCTCAGAGCGCTTCCACAGGTAGACGTCTGTACCTGTTGTTCCGCATGCAAAGAAACGGCCATCAGGAGTGGCAGACATCGTAGACCCCTTGAAATTTGCGTTGTTGGCCCAGAGGATGGGTTTCCCTGCAAGAAGATCCCAGATCGTAGCAAAGTTTCCTATGATGAATGCGAGTCCATGTATGGTGGGGAGGAGGAGGAAGGGTTGTGAGGGGTTGAACGTGTTTGGGACCTTGTACACTTCTCCTTTTTGCAGGTGCCCTGAGGAGAATGAGACCTCCTGCACCACCATTGTTCCCCTGGTAGGCAGGACAGCGGCGACTCCAAGCGAATTTCCATGCAGCCAAATCCTTGCAAATGATCCTTCAAACAGATGGGAACACATGCACTCGCCAGAGGACAGGTTGTAGATGCAAATTGTGAATTTCCCGGGTGAGGTAGGCATGAGGTACAAAACCCCAACCATTCGGCCATCCTCAGACGGTATGACCACAGAGGAGCGTCCGTCTAGTTGTGCCTCGCTCTCCCTGACTCCCACAATGCTACCTGTCTGAATATCCCAGCTTGCAATATAATTGGTCACAGCATCAGTGAAGAAGCCACAACACAACAGCAAGCGACTGTCAAGGGAGAATGCAAGTACTCTTGTGCCTGGTGGTGAATGCATGGTGTAGAGCCGCTCGAGGGTCACTGGGTCCAGGACCTCTATTGTGGAATCCGCCCAGGTGATTGCAATCAGTCGACCACAGTGTGACCAAGTGACAGCGCCAATCCCGGAAGGACACTTTGTGCTTGCTATGCTTGAATCCCATGAATTTGGGACCCCTCGCACAACCCTGGTGAAGTGATGGGAGTCTTGTTCGTATAGTTTCCGAACGATCGACGTATGGGGTGCCAACGCAAGTGCAGAGTGGGATATGTGGGTGGAAGACCCGTTTATGACATCGAAGAATCCAGTCACGAACCGAAAACAGTCGTCGACGAGTTCAACGGTTTGCGGCAAATCCACCTGTTCTGGGTGAATACAAGCCAGGTCCTGAGCTGAGAAATTGGGCGCACCTCCTTCACCCATTTTTTTGTCATGTTTAATGCATGAACCGCTTCCCTCGCAACACCGAGGACACTAAGGGTTTCCAGCCAGAACAAGAACTTCTCCCCCAGGAAACGACGGAGGGCGGAGATAATTGTGGACACGTGTAGGGATGTCCGGCGTGCGCCAACAAGGTGTTTGTGCCATGACTTGCACGCGTACTGCAAGGCGTTGTCGATGTATCGTTCAACCCTGGCCTGCAAGTCGTCGACCTCGGAATTCGCCACCGCTTCTGGAAGCTTGCACATGTTCTTCTCTAACCGTTGGTTCATCAACTCGATGCAACTCGTCAGCAGCCCTGTTTGATGGTCTGGTGTCGACACATAAAACCTCTCGCTGAGGCACCGATTCGAGCTCGTGATGAAGTCGGGGAACGATTTATGAAACGGTCGTACTGGATGTTTGGGATCGTCGTGGAGGATGAGGAGCGATTGAATCGATGACAGGAGATGGAGTACAACATCGATATGCAAGCCCAAGAGTGTAGCGATCGCAGACGGAGAGAGAGGGTTCGCGGCCAGGACGACGACGCCGAGGACGGAGCGGATCTTGCAATCGCCCGCAACATCACTTCCCTTGAATGCCTCCTGGAGAATCGACATGTATAGAGAATCCAAGGTGGTGTCTACCCTGAGCTTCGTCGCCCCCTCGTGAGCGCTGCTCTCTGGTGACTCCAGAAGTAGATTCAGCCGTCCTTGGGCAGTGCTCCCCTCGTGGTCCATAAACTTGGCTGTCGCAACGGCGTGCACGAAAAGTCCACCTGCCCTTTGACAGAGCGTGTCCAAATCCCCCTCTGTCAGCCACTCGTGTGGTCCGCCCTGACGATCCGCAAGTTCCGACAAGTTGTGTTTGAGGAATAGTCGAATGTCGTTGCTGACGAGGCTCGGTTCGACGTTGTGTAGAACGAAGACATCCGTCGCTTTTGCCATCAGTGGGAGGCGGAATCCGGACTGTATGCGTGGTTCCGGGCGACCGGTAATGAGGAACTTGACCTTTGGGATCTCTGCGACGAACTGCCCCAAAACGGAGAGGATCGCCGAAGCCGACTGCTCATCCCTGCATTCATCTAACGCGTCGATGATGATCACAGTCGAAATGTCGGATAACTTGAGCGGCTGGACTATTAGCTTGTCCACCTGGTTGTACAACGACTCGCGGGTGACCTGCGGATCTAATTGCACCACCCGGACAAACTCTGACCGAAATTCAGGATAGGCTTGTGCCAGCTGGAACCCAAGGGTGGGGAAGATGGACTGGAGGTTGCTGCGGTCCTCGAAATCCCTCGAACAGAAGAAAGATGCCCCCAGTTGTCCACCTGCGAACGTTCTCTCCGCAATGGTTTGCGCGATGGTGCTCTTCCCTGTTCCAGCAAGGCCATTTAACCAGAAGATCGAGGACTTGTCGAAGTTTTTCGTCCAGAGTTCGATCTCGCCTAGAATGGCTTCCCTCGTTCCCTTCAGGCAACCCCTGCGTCCACCATGGAGGAATCCGGCTCCGTGTGCACGACAAATGTTGTTGAGAATCGATTGTTCGGCTGGGTTTTTATCAGACACCCGTCATCGAAAATGAAAAATCACCCGACCTGGATCCTATCAAGAAAGGTGGGTTCATTTATTCGGGCATGAAAATGTCGTTTCACTCACTATCAGTTTGCAACCTTGATGGTAAATTGTTGTTTGCACCGCCATCTGTTTTCTTCGTCAGCACAGGAAAAGTAACAAAGGTTACGAACAGACCTGGTAACCGACAGTGACTTCTTGTAGATCATTGAGGAGTCTAGAGACACTTCCGGTTTCCCGAGCATGGCCGACAAAGCGCAGGGGAGTAAGGTTCTTGCATAGTAACCTCAAGCGCCCCTCGATGTCCTTGAGCTTCCTGGGACGAGTTTAGTGTTTAGTTTGAGTAGAGAACAGTGGCATACTCCAGCGTATCTGTTCGGCCCCTTTCATCTGCTACGTCGTCTGTGAGGGCCGCGAAATGCGCCTTCAGCGCAGCTATGCGTGAGGTGAGGATCTCAACCACGTTCACGATGCCGAATTCCTGTAGATGGGTGTGTCAGCGAAAAACTTCAAGCATGGGGCCGCAAGCGAACCCTGCGGTTGGCGTAAGCGGCGGAGATGATTTCCAGGGCCGCCGAGAGAGAGGCAAATGTCTTGGCAGCTGAAGTCGAGGTGTTTGACGCAAGGAGTTGCCTATCTCCACCTTTGCTGCCCCTGGAAAAGGCACAAAAACGCCTCTTCCTCTTTGCATCTTAAGAAACGTGCGAAATCCGCTGCATCATGATCAACTGTTAGCTCCTGACGGAACGGCACAGACCTTCAGGACTGATGTCAAGCTCTGTGGGGGATCCGAGCGGTCCACCAGCAAGGTCGGTGGATGGTCCACCCCGTCGAGGGTGTTTCGAGGGTTTCTTAGACTTTTTGGCGAATAGGTGGCACGTCCTCATTCCGAAGTCTTGGAGTTGTTTGACAGTCTCCATCTTGCATAGGTAACAGGATGCAAAAGAGCACGCAAACACCCCACGGCGTTCCCAGGATCACATGGCGAGGTTCCAAGGGGGTAGCCCCTCCACTGTGACTTTAGTCCGCCGTGTGGTGCTCATAGCACCCCTAAGTATCGCTTCTGCCGCTCACCGGCCGCCTCAAAAACGAGGACGGGTCAATGCGATATTAACAGGCCTACGGCGCGGAATTCCACCTTTGGGTTGCTGCTGGTCGGCTGGGCCATAAACACGCATACTGAACGAACCGCGGGTGGCTCCCGAACACCCCAAGCTTTCTAAATTCTTCACACCAAAATATCACCAGTCTCTACAAACAGAGGAACTGTCATGCGAGATCAGGAGCTCGTGATAAGGGCTCTCGAAGGCTACTCACAAGGGGACCTTCTATCTCTGTCTCCAGCACCGCGATAAGGTCTCCCAGCGTCTCCAAAACAACTTCCGCCAGAGGTCCCTCCTCACCCTCTCCTTCCTCTCCTTCTGCATCTTCCATCTCTTCGCCACTTCTTGGTTCTGCTTCCACCTTCAGCCTCTACTCCCGAAGAACGACACCCTTGAGCTCGGTCAGAACACGCAGAGCATTGACGACCTCGACGACCTTGAGGCCTGAGCTCGTTGCGTTCCTTTTTCCCATTGCGCGAGTGAGTTATGTTCTGTGGTTCTGTGGGGAGTGGTGTTTATGGGCAACCCCAACGAGCGCGATCGTTGTTTGTCCCTGCCAAAAGCGCGGTGACGATGGCAATTGACGTGGGATGTTTGCGTACGTCAATCGACCGAAACCATCCACTCTTTCTCTAACAAACCACACAGGCGGCAACCGTGATAGGACAAGAGGCAGGGTGCTATGTCACCGGTGGTCACGATGGCCCACGCGATGGGGGTGTGACACCTGAGATACTGTTCGGAAGGAAGTACTCCATCATGCGAGCCATTGCGAATACCGAGGTATGTTCTTGCCCCGGATGTCGATTGCGGTATCTTAATCGAAGACAGACTGAGGGGGGGATCGATGCCCAGAAGCGCATCGCTGGAGGGTTCTACGCCACCGTTATTGATACTTCTCCCAACTAGACGAGCGGAGTCCTGCAGGGTATTTATTTATGACATGGGTGGAGATCTGGAATTAGCTTTACGAATAATGTGAAACCCCCTCGCCACCGCCCCAATTCTACGGGAAGTTGTAGATGTGTGTACAAGCTATATTTTGTAAGGAGAGTCAGTTCTGTGGGTTTGCTTGAGTACGAGGAACTCACCCTGCCCAGGTATGTGCGCTCTGGCTGCGATGTGAGCGAGGGACCTGTATTTGACCGGCCGCCTTCGAGACCAAAGTCCCCTCGTACTGATTGCATGCAGAGAGGCGGATATATCCAACCACCTCCGAGGGCTCAGTTGTTGCGACCCGAAGCTGGACTGGATGTCCACCGATTCGAGGGCCGGAAACAGATCCCTGCGGGTGAGGAGGCGGTCGAAGTACTTCCAACAATCGGTATTAAATGCCCTGGCCGAGGGGTAGTTACATATGATGGTGACATTGTCCACGCCCGGAAGCGGAGGGAGGCCTCTGAACGCTTCTTCCCAAAACTGAGCATTGGTCTCGTTGGATTGCGGCCCAATGGTCAGGGATTTTAAGGCCCACTTCTTTGACAGCTGATCCATGAATGCTTTGATCCAATGTTAGAGTCATCATCGTTCGGAGTTTAGTGATATTCGTCTACCTTGGAAACCCCCTGGCTGGGCGCATGCCACTTGAAAATGTTCCACTGGTGATGCGGAGACGGCCGCTGCGATGCGCCGGGTTCCCTCAGAAGTCCCCACGTCGCACACCAACGAAGTGAGCGATCCTACATCCAAAGCAGCATCTTCGATCAAGTTTGAGACGTCGATCGACGATGAAGAGGAGAGTTGGAGATCTTTGATCTTGAGCTTGTGATTGGGCAGTCCGGCGAACGCGTTTCCGCCGGCAGCATGCTCTCCGGTGACACAATCCCTGATGAAGAGGAAATTGCAATGGGGGAAAGAGCGAACAAGAGATATCATCTCCTCATAAGAGGAGAAATGGCATCCATATAACCCGAGTTCGGTGACTGTGGAACCAAGTGCTGTGATCGTGTCTCTCAGGGTTTTCTTCTGTCCACGCTGGACGAAGTTAAAGGGTACTTCCGAAAGCCAAAGGCGGTTCAAAGAGCGATATCGGGCGAATTCTCCGAGGATGACGAGGTAACCCATCCAATACTCTTCTAGGATCACCCTCTTGTTGTTGACGCCGAGGTCGAGAGAGCGGACATGTTGAAATGCTCCTCTTGCGATCAGCTCGGCGCACCCCTTGAGACGGTCGACATCGTTGACTGTGAGATGGTGGCCAAAGAAAGACAGGGCGACGTGACGAAAGTCGCACGCTGCTCGGGAACAGGCGCGGAGGGTTTCCTTGTCGGTCGCGAGGTACTGGAGGATCATCCGGAGTATCTCTGGAGGAAGAACGCGCCAACGCGATCTCGCACTGGAGTTGTGGATGAATCAGTGGGCAGTTGGGGTAAAAGTGAGAATGCGAAGAACTCGCAACTCACTCGGAGGTTTCGGTTTTCTTGCCTTTCTTCTTTCTCGCTGCTTTCGCCATGGTGGGAGAGAAGAACCCGCTTGATGCGAGCCATGATTGCCGCCCTGCCCGCCCCCATTGGCCACCGACCACCCCCTGCGCTTGAGGTTATACATACAGTACAAGGTTTGTTCCGGCTGTCGGTGAGCTCTGTTCTGTCAATCACGCCGGATGAAAAGCACTCTTTGACCCACTTTTACCAGTCCGCTCTCGGTTCACTTCCTACCTCACCATTTCGTTCTCTCTCTCCCAAAGCCGTCGTTTGTGGGCTCGTCCCTATTTCCATTGGCGTTTGCTTTTTGTGGTTCATGACCTCAAATCGCTTTCAACGGCCCTAACTTCAATCCCAAAAGTCTTGCGGTATCTATCAGGCTTTGGATTGGGTGCAGAATTGCGGAACGTGGGAGATCATCCGAGCCCATACATAGACCGGCGACGAAACGGAGTTAACACTGTGTACTTACACCCCATCCTGGGCTCGTTGAATTTTCGGAGTCGTCATGGCTTTCATACCGATAGGTTGTGTGTATCCACCCACCCCTCCTTCGTTCAATGGCCATCCCAGGTGCCACCGCGAATAGATCCGGACATGTTCTCGAGATCCCCACCAGAAGATACAGCGGCCGATGAAATTGTAACATGCGAGAGGAAATCCACACCACCACCCACCCCATATCCCAAGGACAGAAACTCACGGAAGGGCAATTGAGCCACCGGAAAAGGTGAAGGAAATAGAAGAAGGAATCGACGTGGTCATCCTCGCCGCTACTAAGCCCATACTTCGATCGCCCGTTCTCCTTGAGATCACCGTCCTCCATGTTCGTCATGGGATACATCACAGCTATATCCTCCCGTGGGCGTGACTCTCAACGTGCCCTCC
>Ga0307517_10002317_pt1 | contig 30737 bp, 26 predicted proteins | sample 23_EM_MG_FD_194515 | JGI IMG/M metagenome (GOLD analysis project Ga0307517, IMG submission 194515) | Populus trichocarpa ectomycorrhiza microbial communities from riparian zone in the Pacific Northwest, United States - 23_EM | ecosystem: Host-associated > Plants > Roots > Unclassified | place... | reverse complement strand
CTGCGCCTCGCCCGGCGATTGAACTCCTTGAAAATGCCGGACTTGCGCTTCGCCGAGTTGGTCTGCCAACGCTTGTTCATGCGAAGTCCCATCGCAAAAATTGACAGACCTCCGCCCGTCAACCCGAGCAAGCCGAAGCCCAGGTTTTCTTCCGATCAACTGGGCTTCTGCTATGAGTGATTTTTCCCCGGACAACCCTGCCGCAAGCGGGAGAGGGAGCGCGGTCCCTTCGCGGCCTATTCTGCCTAATCCCATCACGCTTTAGCGCACCAGCCCTAAGATCATGAGGAAAAAGCAACGTAATTTGCCGAACCCTTGCCTTATATTGGGTCCTCAGTAGCGCTCCCAAGCAACAGGAATTCTGCATTTGGCGATCACCCGACGACATCTCCTGCAAGGCGGCGCTGTGGCTGCGATGGCCCCGGCGCTGGGGCTCACCACCGGCCTTACTTCGATCGACGCCGCACGTGCGCAATCGGCCCCGAATGGGCTGGCCTGGCGGCACGCTCTTTCGACGTTCGGCGACGTAAAATATCCCGCCGATTTCAAACGCTACGACTACGTCAATCCCGACGCGCCCAAGGGCGGCGTCGTTCGTATGTTCGAACTCGGCACCTTCGACAACTTCAATCTTGTTGTCGATGGGCTGAAGGGATCGCTGGCTGACGGCGTCAGGCTGATCTTCGAGACGCTGACCACCCGGTCGCTCGATGAACCGTCGACCGCGTATGGATTACTCGCGGAAGCTGCCGGCCACCCCGACGATTTCTCGTATGTCATCTACCGATTGCGCGCGGCCGCACGGTGGCACGATGGCAAGCCCGTGACGCCGGATGATGTCATCTACTCGTTCGAGGTGATGAAAAAGAACAGTCCGATGTACAGCGCGTACTACCGGCATATCGTCAAGGCCGAGCAGGTCGGTGACCGCGAGATCAAGTTTACCTTCGATGGTCCCGGGAATCGCGAGCTGCCGAGCATTGCCGGCGAACTGCCTGTGCTGCCCAAGCACTGGTGGGAAGGAAACGATCCGCAGGGGCGCAAGCGCGACGTGACCGCGACCACGCTGGAGATTCCCCTGGGGTCTGGGCCCTATCGCATCAAGGAATTTGTCGCGGGCCGATCGGTCGTGCTGGAACGCGTCCCCGACTACTGGGGCAAGGACGTTCCGGTATCGGTCGGACAGAACAATTTCGACCAGATCCGGTATGAATTCTTTCGCGACGATACCGTCGGACGCGAGGCTTTCAAGGGCGATCAGCTGGATTGGTTTTCCGAGCGTAGCGGCAAGGAATGGTCGACCGCCTACAATTTTCCCGCGGTGAGCGACAAACGGGTCATCAAGGAAAAATTCGTCAATTCGAGTTCGGGGGGGATGCAGGGTTACGCGTTCAACCTTCGCCGGCCGCTATTTGCCGACGTCAGGCTGCGCCGTGCTTTCAATTTTGCCTATGATTGGGAGACATCGGACCGCCTACTCTCGAATGGGGAATACCACCGCGACAACAGCTATTTCGACGGTATCCCCGAATTCATGGCCACTGGTCTCCCGGAAGGCGCGGAGCTGAAAATTCTCGAATCGCTACGCGACAAGGTGCCTGCTGAACTGTTCACGGCGCCGTACAAGAATCCGGTTGGCGGCAATGAAGACGCGGCTCGCAACAATCTTCGTGAAGCCACGCGCCTGCTCAAGGAAGCAGGGTTTGAAAATCGCGACCGCAAGCTGGTCGATGCGGCAGGTCGCCCCGTCAGCGTCGAATTCCTGAGCCAGGCCCAAGGTGACGAACGGAGTATCCTTTTCTATAAACCCTACCTTGAGCGGCTCGGCATCACCGTGAACATCCGTACCGTCGACAGCGTGCAATACCAGAATCGCTTGCGCAGTTTCGACTTCGACATCGTGACGACCGGTTGGGGACAGTCGCTGTCGCCGGGCAACGAGCAGCGGGATCTCTTCGGGTCGGAATCGGCGGACCGGCCCGGCTCGCGCAACATCCCTGGCATCAAGAATCCAGCGGTCGATGCCCTGATCGAGCGCATCATCTTTGCAAAGGACCGCGCCGACCTGGTCGCGAGTTGCAAGGCGCTGGATCGGGTCTTGCTCTGGAATGCCTATGTCGTCCCGCAATTCGCCGCCGGATTTCAACGCGCCGCACGCTGGGACCGTTTCAGTCGCCCGGAGCCTTTGCCCAAATACGGGGTTACTGGCTTCCCCACACTGTGGTGGTGGGACACGGCTAAAGCCGCCAAGACGGGTGGTCGATCTTGAACCGCATCATGCGCGTGCCGCTGTTGTCTCGCCGCCAGGCGCTCGGCCTCGGCGTCGGCGCGCTCGGTGCGATCTCTTTTCGTCCCGCCGCGGCCTCCGAGGCCGGCGGCGAAGTGCATGGGCTGTCGGTGTTCGGCGACCTGAAGTATCCGGCTGACTTCAAGCATTTCGACTATGTGAATGTGAACGCGCCGAAAGGCGGGCTGTTCTCGACCATCCCCACATCGCGCCTCAATAACCAGTCTTTCTTCACGTTCAATTCGCTCAACGCTTTTATCCTGAGAGGGGAAGGCGCGTGCGGCATGGAGCTGACCTTCGCGACGCTGATGGCGCGTGCGGGCGACGAGCCGGACGCGGTGTACGGTCAGATTGCGAAATCCGTGCAGATTTCGCCGGACAAACTGACCTACCGTTTCACCTTGCGGCCGGAGGCGCGTTTTCACGACGGCATCAGGCTGACCGCGCATGACGCGGCCTTCTCGTTCAACATCCTGAAGGAGAAGGGCCATCCGCTGGTCATCTCCCAACTGCGCGACATGGTGAAGGCTGAAGCTGCCGACGACGCAACACTGGTGGTGACGTTCGCCGAAAAGCGCGCGCGCGACGTGCCGCTCTACGTCACGACGCTGCCGATCTTCTCGAAGGCCTATTACGCGACCAGGCCGTTCGATGAAACAACGCTTGAGATCCCGCTGGGGTCGGGGCCGTACAAGGTCGGCAGGTTCGAGGCCAATCGCTACATCGAATTCGATCGCGTCAAGGACTGGTGGGGTGCAGATCTGCCCGTCAGCCGCGGTCTGTTCAATTTCGATACCGTGCGTCTGGAGTTCTACCGCGACCGCGACGTCGCCTTCGAGGGCTTCACCGGCAAGAACTATCTGTACCGCGAGGAATTCACCGCGCGGATATGGGCGACGCGTTACGACTTCCCTGCCATCAAGGATGGTCGCGTCAAGCGCGAGGTCGTGCCCGATCAGGCCCCGTCCGGCGCGCAAGGCTGGTTCATGAACACGCGCCGCAAGCAGTTCAAAGACCCGCGTGTCCGCGAGGCGATCGGCTATGCGTTCGATTTCGAATGGACCAACAAGACCGTGATGTATGGCGCCTATGCGCGCACCATCTCGCCGTTCCAGAATTCGGACATGGTGGCGTCAGGTCCGCCGTCGCCGGAAGAACTCAAGCTGCTCGAGCCGTTCCGCGGCAAGGTGCCTGAGGAAGTTTTCGGCGAACCCTTCGTGCCGCCGGTGTCTGACGGATCGGGGCAGGACCGTGCCTTGCTGCGCAAGGCCTCGCAGCTGCTCAGCGATGCCGGCCTTGTCATCAAGGACGGCAAGCGGCGGCTGCCGGACGGGGATGTTTTCAAGATCGAATTCCTGCTCGACGAACCCTCGTTCCAGCCGCATCACGCGCCGTTCCTCAAGAATCTCGGCACGCTCGGCATCGAGGCGACGTTGCGGCTGGTCGACGCTGTGCAGTACCGCGCCCGCGTCGAGGATTTCGACTTCGACATGACCACAGAGCGGCTCCCGATCTCCGCGACGCCAGGCGATTCGATACGTCCGACGTTTTCGGCGCAGGCGGCTGCGACCAAAGGCTCCTACAATCTGGCTGGAATCGCGGACCCGGTCATCGATGCGTTGCTGGAGAAGATTCTGGCCGTCGATACCCGCGCCGAGCTGACGATCGCCTGTCGCGCCTTCGACCGCGTATTCCGGGCCGGCCGATATTGGGTGTCGCACTGGTACCGCGCCAACCATCCGCTGGCCTATTGGGATGTGTTCGATCACCCCAAGACCCTGCCGCGCTATCAGATGGAAAGTTACTCATCCAGCGTCGGCGAGCGAATCCTGTGGTGGTACGACGCCAACAAGGCCGCCAAACTCGAGCAGGCGAAATAATTCATGGCCGCCTATATCGCCCGCCGCATTCTTCTGATGTTCCCGACGTTGCTCGGGATCCTGCTGGTGTCGTTCCTGGTCGTGCAGTTCGCGCCCGGCGGCCCGGTCGAGCGTGTGCTCGCGCAGCTCTCCGGCGCCGATACCGGCGGCACCTCCAGAATATCGGGCGGCGGCGGCGATATGGGCGCGCGCGGCCAGGTCGGCGCGTCCGCGGATGCGGTCGGCTCGAAATACCGCGGCGCGCAGGGGCTGGATCCGGATTTCATCAAGAAGCTGGAAGCGCAGTTCGGCTTCGACAAACCGGCGCACGAACGCTTCGCGCTGATGCTGTGGAATTTCGCGCGCTTCGATTTCGGCAAGAGCTATTTTCGCGACGTCAACGTGATCGAGCTGATCAAGGAGAAGCTGCCGGTCTCGATGTCGCTCGGGATCTGGATGATGCTGCTCACCTACCTGATCTCGATCCCGCTCGGCATCCGCAAGGCGGTGCAGGACGGATCGCGGTTCGACACCTGGACCTCGGCGATCATCATCGTCGGGTTTGCTATACCCGGATTCCTGTTTGCGATCCTCCTGATCATCCTGTTCGCCGGCGGCTCGTTCTTCAACATCTTCCCGCTGCGCGGCCTGACCTCGGACGGCTGGGCGCAATTCCCCTGGTACTGGAAGATCATCGATTATTTCTGGCACATCACGCTGCCGCTGATCTCGATGGCGCTCGGCGCCTTCGCCACCATGACGCTCCTGACCAAGAACTCGTTCCTCGACGAAATCCGCAAGCAATATGTGATGACCGCACGCGCCAAGGGCTGCAGCGAGTGGCAGGTGCTGTATAATCACATCTTCCGCAACGCGATGCTGATCGTGATCGCGGGCTTCCCGAGTGCGTTCATCCACGCCTTTTTCTCCGGCTCGCTGTTGATCGAGACCATCTTCTCGCTCGACGGCCTTGGCCTGCTCGGGTTCGAGAGCATTCTGAACCGCGATTATCCGGTGGTGTTCGGCACGCTGTTCATCTTTTCGCTGGTCGGCCTCGTGGTCAATCTGATCTCCGATCTCGCCTATATGTGGGTCGATCCGCGGATCGATTTCGAGGCGCGTGAAGTCTGATGACGATCACTGCACCCCAACCGGTCGAGACCACGATGCAATCGCCGCTCGGCGAGGTCGCGCCGATGACGCGTCACCGGTTCTCGCCGTCGCCGCTCAACCGCCGCCGCTGGCAGAACTTCAAGGCCAACCGCCGGGGTTACTGGTCGTTCTGGATCTTCATGGTCCTGTTCGTGGTGTCGCTGTTTGCGGAGCTGATTGCCAATGATCGTCCGTTCCTGATCAAATACGAGGGCCATCTCTATTGGCCGGCCTTCGTCAGCTATTCCGAGACCACGTTCGGCGGCGACTTCGAGACCGCTGCCGATTACCGCGATCCCTATTTGCAGAAGCAGATCGCCGACAAGGGTGGCACCATCATCTGGCCCCTGATCCGTTACTCCTACAGCACGCATAACCTGGATCTGCCGACGCCGGCGCCGTCGAAACCGACCTGGATGCTGTCCGAAGCCCAGTGCAAGGAAGTGGTGACGAAGAAGGGTCTCAAAGGCTGCAGCGACCTCGAATATAATTGGCTCGGCACCGACGATCAGGGCCGCGACGTGGTCGCGCGCCTGATTTACGGCTTTCGCATTTCGGTGCTGTTCGGCCTGACGCTGACGATCTTCTCCTCGATCATCGGTATCGCCGCCGGCGGCGTGCAGGGCTATTTCGGCGGCATGCTGGACCTGCTGTTTCAGCGTTTCATCGAAATCTGGAACGCGATACCTTCGCTGTATCTGCTACTGATCATTTCGGCGGTGCTGCCGCCGGGCTTCTTCATCCTGCTCGGCATTCTCCTGCTGTTCTCCTGGGTGTCGCTGGTGGGCCTGGTACGCGCCGAATTTCTGCGCGGCCGCAATTTCGAATACATCCAGGCGGCGCGGGCGCTCGGCGTCTCCAATCCCAGGATCATGTTCCGTCACCTGTTGCCGAACGCGATGGTGGCGACGATGACGTTCCTGCCGTTCATCGTGTCGTCGTCGGTGATGACGCTGACGGCGCTGGACTTTCTGGGCTTCGGCCTGCCGCCGGGCTCGCCGTCGCTGGGTGAATTGCTGTCGCAGGCCAAAGCCAACGTGCAGGCGCCCTGGCTCGGTCTTACCGGCTTCTTCTCGGTCGCGATCATGCTGTCGCTGTTGATCTTCATCGGTGAGGCCGCGCGCGACGCCTTCGATCCGCGCAAGACGTTCAGGTAAGGGTCGCATGGACGCCATCAACCAGCCCCTGCTCGATGTCCGCGACCTCTCGGTGGCGTTCGGCGATCAGCTTGCGGTCGATCATGTCTCGTTCTCCATCAAGCGCGGCGAATGCGTGGCGCTGGTCGGCGAATCCGGCTCGGGAAAATCCGTCAGCGCGCTATCGATCCTGAAGCTGCTGCCCTATCCGACCGCGTCGCATCCCTCCGGCAGCATCCGCTTCCGCGGCCGCGATCTCTTGACCGCGGCCGAGAACGAGATGCGCGAAATCCGCGGCAACGATATCTCGATCATCTTTCAGGAGCCGATGACCTCGCTCAATCCGCTGCATACGATCGAGGCGCAGATCGGCGAGATATTGTTCCTGCACAATGGCATCCGCGGCGCGATGGCGCGGGCACGCACGCTCGAACTCTTGACCCAGGTCGGCATTCCCGATCCCGAACGCCGGCTGCAGAGCTATCCGCACCAATTGTCCGGCGGCCAGCGCCAGCGCGTGATGATCGCGATGGCGCTCGCCAACGAGCCGGACCTGTTGATCGCAGACGAGCCGACCACGGCCCTCGACGTCACCGTGCAGGCCCAGATTCTGGCGCTGCTGGCCGAAATCCGCACCCGGCTCGGCATGAGCATGCTGTTCATCACCCACGATCTCGGCATCGTTCGTCGCATCGCCGACGTCGTCTGCGTCATGAACGGCGGCAAGATCGTCGAGCAGGGGCCGGTAGAACAGGTTTTTACGGCGCCGAAACATTCGTACACGCGAGACTTGCTCGCGGCCGAGCCAAAGCCCGATCCGGCGCCGCCGCGGCCGGATGCGCCGGTGGTGATGTCGGCGGATAATCTGAAGGTCTGGTTTCCGGTCAAGCGCGGCCTGCTGCGCCGAACGGTCGATCATATCAAGGCGGTGGATGGCGTCAGCCTGGCGGTGCGCAAGGGTGAGACGCTCGGCGTCGTCGGCGAGTCCGGTTCCGGCAAGACCACGTTGGGGCTGGCGCTGCTGCGGCTGATTTCGTCGGACGGGCCGATCGTGTTTCTCGGCAAGGATATCCAGGGCCTGCGTTTCAAGGCCATGCTGCCGTTCCGTCGCGATATGCAGATCGTGTTTCAGGATCCGTTCGGCGCGCTCAGCCCGCGCATGTCGGTCGGCGACATCATCGCCGAGGGGCTGACCGTGCATCAGCCCAAATTGACCTACGAGGAACGCGAGGCGCGCGTGATCAAGGCGCTGAACGACGTCGGCCTCGATCCCAAGACGCGCTTCCGCTACCCGCATGAATTCTCCGGCGGCCAGCGCCAGCGCATCTCGATCGCGCGCGCGGTGGTGCTGGAGCCGAATTTCGTCGTGCTGGACGAGCCGACCAGCGCGCTCGACATGCTGTTCCAGGCCCAGATGGTCGATTTGCTGCGCGAGCTGCAGCGCAAGCGCGACCTGACCTACATGTTCATCTCGCATGATCTGCGCGTGGTCGCCTCATTGGCGAGCCATCTGATCGTGATGCGTCACGGCAAGGTGGTGGAGAAGGGCCCGGCGGCCGAATTGTTCAAGAACCCGCAGAGCGACTACACCCGCGCCCTGTTCGCCGCCGCATTCCGGATCGAAGCCGTGCCCGACGGGACGCTCGAGGTTTAGCGCGGGACGAGGCTATGACGACGGGCCATCTTTTCTCGTGCTGGGTTATAGGTGTCCAGATACCGTAAATCGGGCCCTTCTTATCTTTGCATGGGGTTGTTTTCGATATTTTGTATTTGGGCCCTGCGGAACCGTCCTTCACGCCAGCCGCTTGATCGCGGTGACTTCGCTGCCCGCTTGCTTGATGCGGGCGATGGCATCATGGGTGCTCTCGATCGCCGTTGCCATGTGATGCGCGTTGGCGTGGACGATGGTGTGGGCGTCGCGCACGATCGCGACATGGCCTTTCCAGAAGATCAGGTCACCGCGTTGCAAGTTCTTCATTTCCGCTGCGGATAGCGCCCGGCCGAGGCCGTCCTGCTGCATGTCGCTGTCGCGCGGACAACCGGTGCCGGCGGCGTTGAGCGCGATTTGCACCAGGCCCGAGCAGTCGATGCCAAGGCTGCTCTTGCCGCCCCACAGATAGGGCGTGCCGATGAAGCGTTCGGCGACCGCGACGAAATCCGGTTCTGACGTATCAAGGCTGCCGACATGCCGGCGCGGCAGGTGCCAGTCTTCGCGCGTCACGGCGAACGCGCCGTCTTCGCGCACCACGGTGACGAGGGCTCCCATCGACAGCGTGTCGATCGGCGGTTGCTTGATCGAGGCGGCCGGAAACGCAAAGGTCCGCAACGCCGTGATCTTGTGCGTTGGCGCAGCGTTGGGTTTGCCGAGCGCGGCATCGGGGATCCAGCCGACATAGCCGTCGCTGTTCAGCTGGCCCCAGGCAAAGCCTTCGCCGTTGCGGTCGTAGATCGTGACGCGTTCGCCCTTCAGCGCCTGCGTCAGCAGGGCGGCATCGGCGGCCGGCGCCTCGCGCAGCGGCGCGATCGCATCGACCACAAAGAATTCTTGGCCGGTCACAAAACGCGCGGCCTTGACCTTGCCTTCGAGATATTTAGCGGCAAGGTCGGGGCGTGCCGGCGTCAGGCGCGGATCATCCATAGCGTTCGCTCAGCAGTTTGTAGATCGCGCGCGCGGCCTGGCATTCGCCGCCTTCGGGCCGCGCGGGTTTGGCGGACGGCGTCCAGCCGTAGATATCGACATGCAGCCAGCTCTTGGCGTCGGTGACGAAGCGCTGCAGGAACAGCGCGCAGGTGATCGACCCGGCAAAGCCGCCGGACGGCGCGTTGTTGATGTCGGCGACTTTCGAATCCAGCCATGAGTCATAGGCCGGCCACAGCGGCATGCGCCACAACGGATCCTGCTCTCCTTTGGCGAAACGGGCGACGTCCTGCGCCAGCGTCTCATCATTGGTGTAAAAGGGCGGTAAATCCGGCCCCAACGCGACGCGCGCCGCACCGGTGAGCGTTCCCATGTCGACGAGGAGATCGGGCTTCTCCTCGTCGGCCAGCGCCAGCGCGTCGGCCAGCACCAGCCGGCCCTCGGCGTCAGTGTTGCCGATCTCCACGTTAAGCCCCTTGCGCGACTTGAAGATGTCGAGCGGACGGAAGGCGTTGCCGGCCACCGCGTTCTCGACCGCGGGGATCAGCACCCGCAGCCGGACTTTCAGCTTCGCATCCATCACCATCTGGGCCAGCGCCAGCACATTGGCTGCCCCGCCCATGTCCTTTTTCATGATCAGCATGCCGCTGGACGGTTTCAGATCGAGGCCGCCGGTGTCGAAGCACACGCCCTTGCCGACCAACGTCACCTTGGGGTCAGCAGGATCGCCCCAGCTCAGATCGATCAGCCGAGGCGCGCGCGTCGAGGCCATGCCGACGGCGTGGATCAGTGGAAAATTCTGTCGCGTCAACTCGTCGCCGACGATGGCGTTGAAGCTCGCACCATAGCGGTCTGCGAGTTGTTCGGCAGCCAGCGCCAGCTCTTCCGGTCCCATGTCGTTCGACGGCGTGTTGATGAGGTCGCGCGCCAGCGAGGCTGCCTCTGCCATCCGCGCGATGTCAGCGATATCGACGCCGTCAGGCGGCACCAGCCTCACATCGGGCTTTTCGGTCTTGCGATAGCGGCCGAAGCGATAGCTCCCGAGCGCGAAAGCCAGCGTCGCGAGCCGCGTGTCATGCGGCGCGTTGGCAAAGCGATAGACGCCGGGCGGCAGCAGCCCGGGCAGCGCGCCCGGCCGGAACAGGTCGCGGGATTTGCTTGTCTCCTCTTCGAGACCGAAGATGACCTGCGCGATCTGTCCATCGGGCGAGGGCAGTGTCAGGCACTTGCCGGGCTTGGCCGTGAAGTCGTTGGCCAAAGCAAATTGCTGGGCCTGTGCCGGCAACGCCTTGCTGATCGCGGCCCATGTTGTCTTGGTGACGAAATGGATCGGGATGGCTGACGCGACTGGTGTGGTTTCGAACAGGGAATGCATGCGGGTCTCGCGGGGAGGAGGCAGGGCGCGGCGAACGATGCCGAGGTTGCAGGATTTTCGTGCAACTTCAATGGTGAGGCCGCAAAATTGTGCGCCCAAAAACCGTGGGGACCCAAGGGACTCATGGCAGAGCGGCTGCCGGCGTTGCCGCCAATTAACCAACCATTAGGGTTAACAGTCTATTGCTGGCGCGTTCGGCTCCACCCGAAATCGTGAGTTGAAGTGCCATGCGTCCATCGTCCAGCCATGTTCGGCCCAACCTTGCCCGCTTCCTCGCCTCCGCGGCCGTGACGGCGATTTTGACCGCAGGCCTTGGCGGCTGCCAGACCATGTCCGATGTGACGGGCGCGCTGACCCAGAAGTCCAGCGCCGCCGCTCCCGCCATTCCCGATGATCCGCGCCGCGCCGTCGAAGTCTATGGCGAGCGCTATCGCGCCAACCCCAAGGATGCCGACGCCGCTTTGGCCTATGGCCAGGCGCTGCGCGCCTCAGGGCAGCGTGCGCAGGCCGCCGCCGTGCTCGAGCAGGCGAACATCGCCCATCCCGGCAACAAGGCCATGCTCGCCGCCTACGGCCGCGCGCTGGCCGACAACGGCAATTCGCAAGCCGCCTTCGACGTGCTCAGCCGCGCCCATTCGCCCGATAATCCCGACTGGCGCATCCTCTCCGTTCAGGGAACGGTGCTCGACAAGCTCGGCAAGCACGACGAAGCCCGCCGCTATTACACCTCTGCGCTGAAGATCGTGCCGGAAGAACCGTCGGTGCTGTCCAATCTCGGTCTGTCCTACATGCTGACGCGCGAATTGCCCGACGCCGAGAAGACGCTGCGGCGCGCTTACGGCAATCCGCGGGCGGACGGGCGGGTGCGGCAGAATCTGGCGCTGGTGGTCGGCCTGCAGGGGCGTTTCGCCGAGGCCGAGACCATCGCCAAGGGCGATCTGCCGTCCGAGGAAGCCGCGGCCAACGTGGCGTATTTGCGGGAAATGCTGAGCCGCAAGGATCCGCGCGGCGGCAAGACCGTTCCGGTGGCCGCGCTCAACCGGCCCGACTGATCCAATCCGATGACTTGAAGGATGGTGCCGGGCGGCTATCGGTGCGCCGCGCCTCCGCCAGCGTGTTTCACGCGCGGCTTTGATGCGCTATGGGCGGCACGCCACAGGGCCCAGATTCAAAATATCGAAAACAACCCCATGCAAAGATAGAATGGGACCCTCTCGCGCGTGCAAAAGAGCCCGTCAGGACGACGGGCTCTTGCCGGCGGCCGATTACGGCATCGCCTGGATCTTGATGTAGGTCGGCCCGAGAATGACGATGAACAGGCAGGGCAGGAAGAACAGGATCATCGGCACGGTGAGCTTCGGCGGCAGCGCGGCGGCCTTCTTCTCGGCCTCGTTCATGCGCATGTCGCGGTTTTCCTGCGCCATCACGCGCAAGCTCTGGCCGAGCGGCGTGCCGTAGCGTTCGGACTGCTGGAGGGCCAGACAGACCGACTTGACGCCTTCGAGGCCGGTGCGCCTCGCCAGGTTCTCATAGGCCACCTTGCGGTCCTGCAGATAGGACAGTTCGGCGGTGGTCAGCGAGAATTCTTCCGACAGTGCCACCGATTGCGTGACGATTTCGTTGGCGACCTTGCGAAATGCGACTTCGACCGACATGCCGGACTCGATACAGATCAACAGCAGGTCGAGCGCGTCGGGAAACGCGCGCTTGATCGAAAGCTGGCGTTTGCTGATCGCGTTCTTGAGGAACAGCATCGGTGCCTGCAGCCCGAGATAGGCCCCGGCGAGGCAGATGCCGAGCTTGATCGGCAACGACTTTTGCAGATTCGCGATCACGAAGACGTACACGACCGTTGCGATGAACAGCACGATCGGCGTTACCGCGCGGGCGAACAGGAACGTGACGTAGGGCGCCTGGCCGCGGTAGCCGGCCATGATCAGCTTGTCGCGCGCGGCTTCCTGCGCCAGCCATTTGGTCAGGTTGAAGTCTTCCACCACCTTGGAAACCAGCTGCTTCGGGGTCTGGCGCAGCGATACCTTTTCGGTCTTGGCAAGGCGGTCGCGCTCGCGCTGCCGGATTCGCTCGCGCTCGCTGGCGACCGCTTTCATGCGCTTGGCAAGGCCCTCGCCGGCAAATAGCGGCATGACCAGCGTGTAGGCGGTCAGGGTCGCGGCGATGGCGGCCAGGAACATGGTCATGAACCGGGCGTCGTGGATCTTGTTAACGAGGAACTCAACCATGTTGCACCGTCAGAAATCGAAGTTGATCATTTTCTTCATCACCAGGACGCCGATTGTCATCCAGGCAACGCAACACAACAGCATGAATTGGCCGAGCCGCTCGGTCCACAGCAGCGCGATGTAGTCGGGCGTCGTTATCCAGACCAGCAACATCACGATCGGCGGCAGCGAGCCGATGATGCCCGCCGATGCCTTGGCTTCCATCGACATCGCCTGGATCTTTTCTGCCATTTTCTTGCGGTCGCGCAGCACCTTCGAAAGGTTGCCGAGCGCTTCCGACAGATTGCCGCCCGACTTCTGCTGGATCGCGACCACGATGCCGAAGAAGTTGGCTTCCGGCACCGGCATGCGTTCATAGAGGCGGGCGCAGGCCTCGCCGAGCGGCATGCCGATGGTCTGGGTTTCGATGATGGCCAAGAACTCGCTCTTCAGCGGCTCCGGCGAATCGGCCGCGACCACCTTGATCGATTCGAACAGCGGCAGTCCGGCCTTGATGCCGCGGACGATGACGTCGACGGCGTCCGGCAGGGCCTTCAGGAAGGCCTTTTCACGCTTATTCTTGAGATAGCCCAGCAGCCAGCGCGGCAGTCCGAGACCGGCACCACAGGCCATGCCGATCGAGCTGAACGGTTCGCCGCCCACGGTGAACGCGACGAAGCCGGCGACAGCTCCCAGGATGCCGGAGATGATCCAGAATTTCTGGGTCGACCAGGAAAGCCCGGCCTGGCTGATGCGGGTGCTCAGGGGGACGGACTTTTCCTTCTGGCGACGCGACTCGAGGTCCTTCAGCGATCCCTCGACCTGTTCGCGGCGCGAGCGCTGGTTCTTGTCTACCTGACGCGCCACGGGCTCGGGCCGTGCGATCGAGACCCGGCGCGCCTCGGCCTTCCTCTCGCCGGACAGCAGCGGGTAAATGAAGACCCAGGCGATACCGCCCATCGCGGTGAAGGCCAGAAAGGCCAGTGCGAGCGATTGCATGGACATCAGCGTCCTCCCGGTTCGGCCATGACTTCGGCGGCGTCGAGCGCGGCCGCGAGCCGCTTCTCCTCGCCGTAATATCGTGCGCGGTCCCAAAATCGCGGACGGCCGATGCCGGTCGAGCGGTGCTGGCCGATGATCTTGCCGTTGGCGTCTTCGCCGATCATGTCGTACAGGAACAGGTCCTGGGTGATGATGGTATCGCCTTCCATGCCCATCACCTCGGTGATGTGCGTGATGCGCCGCGAGCCGTCACGCAGGCGCGCGGCCTGCACGATGACGTCGATCGAGGCACAGATCATCTCGCGAATGGTGCGCGAGGGCAGCGAGAATCCGCCCATCGTGATCATCGATTCGCAGCGCGACAGGGCTTCACGCGGGTTGTTGGCGTGCAGCGTTCCCATCGAGCCGTCATGGCCGGTGTTCATCGCCTGCAGGAGGTCGAACGCTTCGGGTCCGCGGACTTCACCGACGATGATGCGTTCGGGCCGCATACGCAGGCAGTTGCGGACCAGTTCGCGCATCGTGACCTGGCCTTCGCCCTCGATGTTGGGCGGACGGGTTTCCAGCCGCACCACGTGCGGCTGCTGCAGCTGAAGTTCGGCGGCGTCTTCGCAGGTGATGATACGCTCGTCATTCTCGATGAACTGGGTCAGGCAGTTCAGCAGCGTGGTCTTGCCGGAGCCGGTACCGCCGGAGATCAGCACATTGCAGCGGACGCGGCCGATGATCTGGAGAATCTCCGCGCCTTCCGGCGAGATCGCGCCGAATTTGACCAGCTGTTCGAGGGTCAGCTTGTCCTTCTTGAATTTACGAATGGTGAGCGCGGGCCCGTCGATCGCCAGCGGCGGCACGATGGCGTTGACGCGGGAACCGTCGGCAAGACGCGCGTCGCAGATCGGCGACGATTCATCGACGCGCCGGCCGACCTGGCTGACGATGCGCTGGCAGATATTGAGCAACTGCTGATTGTCGCGGAACCGGACGCCGGTCTTCTGGATCTTGCCGGCGACCTCGATGAACACCGTGCCGGCGCCGTTGACCATGATGTCGGCGATGTCGTCGCGCGACAGCAGCGGTTCCAGTGGGCCGTAACCGAGCACGTCGTTACAGATATCGTCGAGCAGTTCTTCCTGCTCGGCAATCGACATCACGATATTCTTGATCGCAATGATCTCGTTGACGATGTCGCGGATTTCCTCGCGTGCCGATTCGCCGTCGAGTTTGGCGAGCTGGGCAAGGTCGATCGCCTCGATCAGGGCGCCGAAGATCGTGGCCTTGACCTGGTAATAATTGTCGGAGCGCCGCGCTTCCGTGGCCTGCGGCGGCGGCGGTTTCGAGGGTGCGATCGGCGGCGAAGCATGGATCGGGGCGGCTATTTCGCGCGCAGCCACCGCCGCACCGGAGGGCTCCGGCGCGTGAATGGCGGGCTTCGGCGCCCGCGTGTCGTTGTCTCCGCTACGCTTACCAAACACTATCGTACTCCACGCGGGCGGCTTACTTCCTGGCCCGCAACTTCTCGATCAGGGGCGACAGGAACGACCCCTTCGGCTTCTTGGTCTCGCCACGGCCTGTCAACCGCTGCGCAATCTGCAGGAACATCTCGGTGGTCCGATGATTGGCGGAGATTTCCGCGATCATCTGGCCATTATTGGCGGCCGAGCCGAACATCTGCGGTTCGAACGGGATCGAGGCGATCGGCTGGCTCTCGATCGCCTTGGCGAACTCGCTGGCGGGAATCTCGGGGCGCTTCGGAATGCCGACCTGGTTGAGGCAATAAAGCGGCGCGCGATCGTTCGGCCGCGACGCCTTCAACAGATCGAAGATGTTCTTGGTGTTGCGCAAATTGGCGAGATCGGGAGCCGCGACGATCAGGATATCGTCGGCTGCGATCAACGCCCGTTTGGTCCACCCCGACCATTGATGGGGAACGTCGAGGACGATGCAGGGCATCGTGCTGCGAAGCGTATCGAAGATCGCATCGAAGGCGTCCGCCCCGAAATCATAGACCCGGTCCAGCGTCGCAGGTGCTGCCAGCAGGCTGAGATGGTCGGTGCATTTCGACAACAGCCGATCGATGAACGCGGTATCGACCCGGTCCGGCGAGAATACCGCATCGGCGATGCCCTGCGGCGGGTCCTGGTTGTAGTCGAGGCCGGCGGTGCCGAAGGCGAGGTCGAGATCGGCGACCACGGAATCCAGCGCCAGGTCGCGGGCGATCGCCCAGGCGACGTTATGCGCGACGGTGGATGAACCGACGCCGCCCTTGGCGCCGACCACGGCAATGATGCGGCCGACGGCCTTGGCTTCCGGCGCCGAGAACAGGTTGCAAACCGAGCGAACGACGTCGATGGCGGTGACCGGGGCGATGACGTAGTCGCTGACGCCGCGACGTACCAGCTCGCGGTACAGCGTGACGTCGTTGATGCGGCCGATCACGATGACGCGGGTTCCGGCGTCGCACACGGTGGCGAGCTGATCGAGGCCGAGCAGGATATCGTTGCGGCCTTCGGTTTCCAGGATGATCACGTTCGGCGTCGGCGCGGAGCGGTAGGCCTCGATGGCCGCGGCCATGCCGCCCATCTGGATTTTCAAATGAGCCTTGCCGAGACGGCGATCCTCGCCGGCCGACTGCACAGCGGCGGCGGTTTCCACCGTCTCGCAGAATGCCTGTACGGACACCCGCGGCGCCGGCGCGATGTGATCTTCCGTCGACGGCGGCGAGCCGTCCGGCTGCTGTTCGGGGGTCTGGCGCGAGTAGCTGATCATTTGCCTATATCGCTGAGTTTGGCCTTGTCGGATTCGGGATAAGTGGTCGCGGTCGAGGTGCCCTTGCGATACTTATCGAACGCGATGTTGCGCCGGGGCGTATAAGCGGGCGTCTCTTCACGCGGCTGCACCAAGTCCGACGGATTGTCGATCATCGAAGCAAGGTTGCGCTGATTGGAGCAGCCGAAATTGTAATAGGACTTGTTGTCGAAATAGCCCTTGTTGTTGATGGACGGTCCGAGGTCTTCGGGCCAGAGCCCGCAAGGGCCGGCCGTGGCCGAGATTTTCGGATAGTTCAGCCGGATCGCCGCCATATGCCTGGGATCTTCGGGACGATACTGGCGCACGGCGACCGCGCGCGGCGGCACGCCGGCGGCGGCGAGCGTCGCCTGGATCTCCCGCAACGAATCGGCGGCGGCTCGCGCGTTCGGCGTGTCGACGGGCATGTCGATGCTGATGCCGCCGGTGCCTTCCTTGAGCCAGGTCTGCGCCATTCCCATCACATCGGCGCGTTGGCTCGCGGAAATACCGCCGCGGCCGCGGCCGACGAAAACGATCACCGAGCGGTCGGCCTCCTGAATCGCGATCGGATGGCGCAGGCGATAATCATCGGGTGCGCTCGCGGTCGTCACCACCTCGTCGGTGTGCTTGCAGGCGCCCAGCACCACGGCAAGACCGATCAGTGCTCCCGCAAGGCGGAGAGCGCGCTTGCGGTCGGCGGATACTGCGGATGTGCTTTGTCGTGTCATCGTCCCGCCTCAGTCCGTAATAAAGCCGTAGGTGCCGCGATAATTCCGTGCCGGCTCGTTGCGGCCCGGAACGCCGTAGATGCGATTGATGCTGCCCAACAGATCGGACTGCGGATCGGAAGCGCTGGCGAAGCCGTCGTCCGGCCGCGACAGGTCCTTCTGCGCGACCGCGCGGACGATGTAGGGCGTCACCAGAACCATCAGCTCGGTCTGGCTGTTGACGAAGTCGCGGCTGCGGAACAGCGTGCCGAGCACCGGCAATTGCGCCAGACCCGGGAAGCCATTGATGGCCTGCTTGGTCTGTTCCTGGATCAGGCCTGCCATCGCCATCGCGCCGCCCGAGGGAATCTCAAGCGTCGTCTCCGCGCGTCGGGTCTTGACCGAGGGAATGGTCAGTGAGTTGGTGGCCGTGGAACTCACCGACTGGGTCAGCGTGATCGAGTTGTCGTTGGAAAGTTCGGACACTTCGGTCATCACGCGCAGGCTGATGCGGCCTTCGGTCAGCACCACCGGCGTGAAATTGAGCGAAATACCGAATTTCTTGAACTGGATCTGGGTCGTACAGACGCGCGTGACCGGATCGCAGGAATAGCCTGCGGGAACCGGAAACTCGCCGCCGGCGATGAAGGTCGCGGACTCGCCGGAAATCGCGGTCAGATTAGGCTCGGCCAGCGTGCGCACCACACCGGCGCTTTCCATGGCACGCAGCGTGGCCGTCACCGACGGGATGTTGCCGCCGCCGAACGCTCCCGATGCGGAGTTGGTGGCGACCAGCGGACGGCCATAGGCGGTGAACGGGTTGGAGTTGCTGAAGTTCACCACCGCCGTGCCGTAGGTCATGCTGGCCGTGAGGTCGATGCCCATCTGCTTGATGATGTTGCGTGCGACTTCGGCAACCGTAACCTTGAGCATCACCTGGTCGCGGCCACGGACGGCGATCGAATTGGCGACCTTGTCGGCGCCGCCTGCAAGGCGGGCGGCCAGATCGAAGGCCTGCTGCGCTTCGATCGGGCTCGCTGCCATACCCGACAGCACCACACCGTCGCCGACGCCGTCGATCTGAATGTCTGAATTCGGCAGCGACGTCTTCAGGGCGGCGCGCACGCCGTTGAGGTCGCGCTTGACCGCGATGTCATAGGCCGCGATCTGCTGGCCCGCGGAATCGAAGAATACGATGTTGGTCTGGCCCACCGCTGCGCCGATGATGTAGGCGCGCTGGGAGGAGCGCACGACGGCGTTGGCGATCTTCGGATCGGCGACCAGTACATCCTTGATGTCGCGCGGCAGGTCGATCACGATGGATTTGCCGATCCCGAGCGAAAGCGGGCGCGCGTTCATCTGGCCGTCCATGGCGACGGGCGCGGGGGTGCGATAGTCGCTCGCGACCACCGGCGTCAGCGCCGGATTGAGCGTCAGCGCTGCTGCGGCCGAAAACGACAGGGCGCGGACCATAAATGTCCGCAGCATCGGCTGGTTTCCCCTGCACTTCATTTCGCGCGTCCTTTCGGTCACTTCTGCATCGACTGCTGGCTGGCCACGCCGTATCGGATGACGCTGACGCTCTCGCCGCGCCGGTTGGGTTGATCGTCTGTCTTCTCGACCATGTTGATGTCGGCGATGCTGCGCAGTGCCAGCGACAGCGTGCCGCTCTGGCGTGAACGGGCCAGCGTCTCGGCCTGCTCGGGCTTCAGCTCGAGCGTGACGGTCTTGCCGACCAGCGCGTTGGCGCCGTCTTTTTCCTTCGGCGCCTGGTCGATCGCGAGAACGCGGATATTGGTCAGAATGATTTCGGAATTGACGACGTCCGCTCCGCCGCGGTCCGGATTCTTCTCGCGCTTGGAAAGCAGCACATCGACCCGGTCGTTCGGCAGAATGAAGCCGCCCGCGCCGGTTTCCGGCGTAATTTCAGTCGAAATGGCCCGGAAGCCGGTCGGCAGGATCGCGGCCATGAAGCCGGATCCGTCGGCCTTGACCAGCTTCTGCTCCCGGATCGGTTCACCGGCGATGAACGGCGCACGCGCGATCGAGCCGGCGATTTCCCGCATCGCTCCGGCCTTGTTGGCCTTGCTGATGAAATTGTTGCTGGCGCTCGCGGCCGGCCAGCTCTGCCATTGCAGATCCTCGGGCTTTACCGACTGGCCGAGGCCGATGTCGGCCTTTGCGACGAGAACGTCGACAGTCTGAAGCTGCGCAACCGGCGTGCTTGGCACGGCAGGCTGGTCGGACCCGCTGGCAAGATATGCGGCAATGCCGCCAGCGCCGATGGCGATGGTCAAAACGACAATGCGAGCGGTATTCATACGCTTCACTTTCCACATAACGCCGCGACGCTTCCGTCGCCGTGATGGGAGTTGACCAGCTATTCGTCAAAGCATGGTTAATGAGGCGTGTGTAAATTGCCTTAACGGAGCGTTACCGTCCAAAGTTCAGCGCATTGCGAGGTGGGTGAGGTCGATCGCCTTGGCCCATTCGGTTTCCGGATAGACCATCAGTGCACCAAACGCGAGCGCGATGCCGTAAGGGACTCTGCTCCGCTTGTCGTGCAGCCGGAGCAACCAGTCCTGGCTGTTGAGCGGATAGGGCAGGGGCCATTGCCGCAACTGGAGTATCAGCAGCGTCAGCGCGCCGCCGAACAGCGAGGCGCAGAACAAGAAGTCGAGGAGGTGGCCGAAGCCGAACCACAGCGCCACACAGGCCGCGATCTTGGCGTCGCCGCCGCCAACCTGGCCGATCGCAAAACAGGCAAAGGCAACGACGAGAACGACGGCGCCGGCGCCCAGATGCATCAGGAAATCGTGCAGACCCATTCCGCCGAACAGTGCCAGGACCACAAAGCCGGCCACCAGGGCCAGCGAAATCCGGTTCGAAATCGTCATGGTGAAAAGGTCGCTGCAGGCCACGAACGCCAACAGGGCCGGAAACAACATGAGACGGGCGAAATCGAGGATCATGGAATCAAGGTTCCGTGCGTTGAGGCGGCAGCCGGAGCGCCGCGGGAGCCTATCGGCGATAGGTAAATGATCGGGAAACGGCCGGCCCTACGGCCGGACGCGGTAGATGTCGAGCGGCTGGCCGGCAGCCTGCGGCAACCTCTCGAGCCAGTCGGGTTCGTGGCCGTTGACGAAGGTGGCGAGGAACCCGGTGGGCGCCCAGCCGGCCAGCAACGCGGTTTCGCCATTGCCCCGGCAAATGGCGATGATGCCGATCCTGTTGTCGCGGATCATGGCGCGTGCCTGCTCTGGCGTGCCCATGAAAGCGTCGAGTGCGAACAGGTTGCCGGTGATGTTGCGGTGATAGGGGCCGGCAAACACGTGGTGGCGGGTGAAGGCAAGGATCGGCGCGCCGAGGTTGGAGATGGCCAGCACTGTGGCCGGCGACCGCGCCGCAAGGGCGGCGTAATCGGCGGGGCGATTGCAAGTGCCCTGCGCCGAGGCGGCCGGCGCCGGTTCCGTCCTGGTCACCGCGACCGACGCCGCGTTGGCAACCGCGCCCCAGACGATATCCAGCGAGATCAGCCAGGCGAGCGCCAGCCGCAGCATGGCGGATCGATCGGAGGTCAAGGCGGCGCGCTGCCGCCAATCGCCAACCCATGCCGCCAGCGCGATCGCCGCAATCGGCAGGGCGAAGGTGGCGCCGCGCACCTGCCACAGGCTGACGGCGCAGGCTGCAGCCAGGAATACCGCGAGGATCCACTGCTCTTGGGTGTTGTGCCGGCGCAACCGGGCGCCGAGCACGATCAGGCCGAGCAGGGGCGTGACGTAGTAACGGACGCCCTTGACCCAGTCGCTGGCGATCACGCTCCAGAACGGCTGCGCTTCGCTGACCTCGCTCAGCCAATATTGCTGCAGTCTCGGATCCAATCCGGCATATGGACCGGCAAGGCATTGCGGGAACACAGTGACGACGAGGACGGCAATCAGCCCCGCGAGCGCCAACAGCGCGCCCGGTCTTGCCATGCCGCGGTCGTGCGGCAGAGCGATCGCCGCGGCTGCCAGTCCAAGTCCGGAGATCAGCGCGACCGAGAACTGCGGGATCGAATAGGCGTCGCATCGCGCGGCAAGCCATTGGCCTGCCGGCACGGTCACAATGAAGGCGGTGGCGGCGACCGCGGCAAAGCCCAGTCCGAAGCCGGTCGCCTTGATCGCCTCGGCGCGCCCACCCAAAAGAAAGACCCCGGACACGGTCAGCCCGGTGACGGCGACATAGGGCAGCGTTTCCATCCCCACCGCCAGCATCAATGCGCAGGCGATCCCGGCGGCGATCCCGGAGACATAACCGCGCCCGGTAATCAGCGCCGCCATGGCAGCCAGCGTCAGCGTGAGCTGGACGTTGTGATGATCGATGTCGCCCGGAGCGAAATTGCCGCCGAAGTGGAGTGCGGTGCCACCGATGGTGAGCGCCGGCAGCAGCGCGCAACTGCCAGCGATAGCACGAGCGATCCGCGCGATGAAAGTCAGCGCTGCCGCCATCAGCAATGTCGGCCAGACCAGCAGCGCAAAGGTTTCGCCCGCGCCCGCATTGCCGGTGATTGCGGTACCCGCCAGGATGAGCGCCGCGATCGGCGCGTCGACCAGGCGTGACCAGTGCATGACGAAGCCGCCCGGCGGACCCATGCGGTATTGGTGCAGATCGAACCAGCCTTGCCCGGCCATGAGATCGCGGACCTCGACCAGCCGGAGCAGGCTGTCATTGTCGTCATGGCCGGCGATGAGCGTCGGAAAACCGGCTGCGGCTTGCAGGCAGAGCGCCAGCAGCGCGCCGGCAAGTCCCAGCACGGCGTCGCTGCGCCATGTGACCGGCCGGACGGCGCTTGGCGGCATCATGGTTTCGGTGGCGGTCACGCGAAGCCGGATCGTTGGAGGAGAGGAGAGCCTAGGAGGCGGGCGACAACAAAACGTTAAGCATCGGTGGGTCGCGCGGGATCTCGCGGCGAGGTGCCGGTCGTTGCGGGCGTTAAAGCGTTGGCCGTCGCCCAAACAACAAAGGCCCCGGATTTCCGGGGCCTTCGAAGCGGATCTGAAACGACGCTTATTTCAGCGAGGTCGAGATCGTGTTGAAGTTGGTCTTCAGCGCGCTGCCGACGCCGTTGACCGCGGTGATGATCGCGATGGCAATGCCGGCGGCAATCAGGCCGTATTCGATGGCAGTCGCGCCGGACTCATCCTTGACGAAACGCGAAACGAGATTCTTCATAATAGATAACTCCTGTGTACACGTGGCTGGTCGAACTATCATTTGGTCTCGCCGGCGTTCTCAGCACCGTGACCATGCCGTCACCCTAAGAGCCGACCATTGCGGCGCAGTTAATTCGATCGCGCAAAAACGGCGGGAACTCGCAGTTCTCACTCAGAGTAAACACCGAATTAAGCCAGTTGATAAAATGCGCGTATTTTTGCGGGCCGTGTTGTCGCAGCTCGCGCGAACACTCCGGCCGTTTCCGGATTCACGGCTCCTTAAGGGCGAGGGGATAACCGTTAAATCTCCCCACCCAGCGAGGCCGTCATGTCGAGTTTGCCTTTCGAAGTCATCGAGATGATGGGCCAGACCTTGATGAAGGTGGTGCCGATCACGATCGGGCTCGCTTTGGTGTTCACGGTGCTGGCGCATTTCTGGGCCTGCAATCCCGGCAAGCCGTGGTGGCGCAAGAGCGAACTCGTCACCGACATCTGCTACTGGTTTTTCGTCCCCATATTCGCCCGTGTGTTCCGTATCGGGCTATTGGTGCTCGGCGCCGGTGTCGTCTTTAACATTCACGACGCCGACGCGCTGGTCGCATTCTACGACAACGGCCATGGCCCGCTGTCCGAACTCCCGCTCTGGGTGCAGGCGCTGCTGTTCGTGGTCGCGTCCGACTTCATGCTGTATTGGCTGCATCGCATGTTTCACAGCGGCGGCTTCTGGAAGTATCACGCGATCCATCATTCTTCCGAAGATCTCGAATGGATTTCCGCGGCGCGATTCCATCCGGTCAATCTGTTCATCGGAACGATTATGGTCGATGTCATCCTGCTGATGGCGGGAATCTCGCCGAACATCATGCTCTGGGTCGGGCCGTTCACGACCTTCCACTCGGCCTTCGTGCACGCCAATTTGAACTGGACGCTCGGCCCGTTCAAATATGTGCTGGCGACACCGGTGTTCCACCGCTGGCATCACACCTCGCAGGAAGAGGGCGGCAATACCAATTTCGCCGGCACTTTCCCGCTCTGGGATATCTGGTTCGGAACGTTCCGGATGCCGGAAAACGAACTGCCGGATAATTACGGCGTCGACGATCAGTCGGTGCCGGCCGAAATCGGCGGACAATTGGCCTATCCGTTCCGCCAGTAGCGCGCGGACGGCTGCATCGCATTTTGCGCAAAGGTTAAGCGACGATCAGGCGGCGGCGGCTCGCAACGCCAATTGACCGCCCCGTCCGGTCGCGGCACGTTGCGCGTCCGGCCCTCGCGGGAATCAAGCTGTGCGACGCGCGGGAATCGCACGAGGCGGCAATGTCCTTAGGCCTGGAAATCATCGAGATGCTCGGCCAGACGATGGCCAAGGTGGTGCCGGTCACGATCGCGCTGGCGCTGGTGTTCTCGGTGCTGACGCATTTCTGGGCCTGCAATCCTGGCCGGCCCTGGTGGCGCAAGCGCGAACTCGTCACCGACCTCGCGTACTGGTTCCTGGTGCCGCTGTTCGCCCGCGTGTTCCGGATCGGACTATTGGTGCTCGGCGCCGGCCTCGTGTTCCGGATCCATGATGCCGACGAACTGATCGCCTTCTACGACAATGGCCATGGGCCGCTGTCGACGTTGCCGCTGTGGCTGCAGGCGGCGCTGTTCCTGGTGCTCGCCGATTTCATGATGTACTGGCTGCACCGCAGGTTCCATGGCGGCGGCTTCTGGAAGTACCACGCCATCCATCATTCCTCCGAGGAGGTGGACTGGATTTCGGCGGCGCGCTTCCACCCCGTCAACCTGCTGCTTGGAACCATCGGGGTCGATGTCGTGCTGTTGATGGCGGGCATTTCGCCGAACGCGATGCTGTGGCTCGGCCCGTTCAATATTTTCCATTCGGCGTTCGTCCACGCCAATTTGAACTGGACGCTCGGCCCGTTCAAATATGCGATCGCAACCCCGGTGTTCCACCGCTGGCACCACACCGCGCCGGGCGAGGGCGGCAACACCAATTTCGCGGGCACCTTTCCGCTCTGGGACATCCTGTTCGGCACGTTCCGGATGCCCAATGGCCGTTTGCCGGACAATTACGGTGTCGAGGATCAGTCGACCTTTCCGACCGAGATTGCCGGGCAATTGGCCTATCCATTCCGTAAATAGGCGAAGCGGATTTCCGGCATCCCATTTGCGGTTCGTTCATGAATTGTTGTCAGATTCTCCGCTGTCGGGCGCCGGTTCCGCTGCGTATCGCTTTTGCCGGCTTGTAGATGCCCCGGAGTACAGTATGTCGCTTAAAGTCCAGCGTATTCGCGCGCGCGCGCGTTTTGGTTTGCGTTCCCTCGCGATTGGATTCCTGTTGTGGCCGGCGCTCGCGCTCGCCGCCCCCGAACCCGATAAAATCGCCGTCAACGTCGATCAGGCAAAGCTCGTCAGGCTGCCTGCCAAGGTTGCCACCATCGTGGTCGGAAACCCCTTGATCGCCGACGTCACCCTGCAGACCGGCGGCATCGTCGTCGTGACCGGCAAGGGCTATGGCGCAACCAATTTCATCGCGATGGACCGTTCCGGCGATATCCTGGTGGACCGTCTGATTCAGGTCGAAGGCCCGATGGACCAGGTGGTTACCGTCTACCGCGGCATCGATCGGGAATCCTACAGCTGCATGCCGATCTGCCAGCGGCGCGTCACGCTTGGCGACGGCGACAGCTACTTTAAAGCAACCATGGATCAGGCCGGCACGCTGAGCACCCAGGCCACTGGTTCGGGCGCCGCCGCTCCCGCCGCCGCGGCCAAGCCGAACTGACGATTTTTTCGTTGGACCGGGCAGGGATCAATCGGGCCCGGTTCTGATGGCATCAGAACCGGGTTCAATCTTTTCGCGCACCGCGCACATTCCAAAGATGCTTAACATTGATCTAACGTCATGGGGCGTTCTGCTTCTATCCGGCGAAACGCTTCGACAATCTGTTTCGGCTAATTATTACGGCAACTGCTCTCGTGCCTGAGGCTGCTTCGATGCCGTCGCATATCCGATCCTTCAGTCGCCTGTTGCGCCGTTTTCGCCGCAACCGCCGTGGCTCGGCCGTCGTCGAGTTCGCGCTGGTCGCGCCGATGTTCTTTGCGCTGCTGTTTGCGATTATCGAGACGGCCCTGATGTTCTTTGCCAGCCAGGTGCTCGAGACCGTGACGCAGGATTCCGCGCGCATGATCATGACCGGTCAGGCGCAGACTGCGGCCTACACCCAGGCGCAGTTCAAGAACCTCGTCTGCAGCAAGGTCGTGGCATTGTTCGATTGCGTGAACGGGATTTCCATCGACGTGCAGAGCTATACCCAGTTCAGCTCGGTCAATCTCGTCAGTCCGATCGACGCCAGCAAGAACTTCGTGGCGCCCAACAATTACCTCCCCGGCGGCCCCGGCGACATCGTCGTGGTGCGGGTGTTCTATCAATGGCCGATCCTGGTCACCAAGCTCGGCTATGACATCTCGAATCTGAGCGGCAGCAAGCGGCTCTTGAGCGCAACTGCCGCGTTCCAGAACGAACCTTACTGACGCGTTTTCAAGCGAAATGGACCCGGTTCGCATGGCAATCAAGTTTACGCAGATTGCGTTGACTTATCTGCGGTAGACGATGGGTCAAGACTGGATAAGGCAAGGCGATGAATCTGATAACCAGAATCTGGCTTCGCATGCGGCGCTCGGCGCGCGATCTATACCGCGATACCAAAGGTGTCGCGGCGATCGAATTCGCCATGATCGTGCCTCTGATGCTGGTGCTGTTTTTCGGCACGGTCGAGCTCTCGACCGGCGTCGCGGTTGACCGCAAGGTGACGCTGATGGCGCGAACGCTGTCCGACCTGACGTCGCAGAATATCTCGGTCACCGACACCCAGCTGACCAACATCCTCAATGCCTCGACCGGCATCATGACGCCGTATCCGGCCTCGGAGGTCAAATCCACGATCACGGAACTGTATGTCGACCCCACCAGTAAGGTTGCCAGGGTGCAGTGGAGCGTCGGGTCTGAAGTGCATGCGGAAAAGGATGTTCTACCCATCCCGGTCGCGCTTCAGGTCGGTGGCAGCTATCTGATCTTCAGCGAGGTCAGCTACCTTTATAAGCCGGCGGTCGGCTATGTCATGACGAAGACCGGCATCAATCTGAAAGATTTCACCTATACGCGCCCGCGCCAGTCGACCTGCGTGATGTACAAGACCACGGTCTGCACGACGTTGTGACGTCACGGCCTCGATCATCACGGCCTCGATCGAGTGAGGCGACACGAAAAAAGGCCGCACCATGGGTGCGGCCTTTCGTTACTTCGAAGCAATTTTCAAGGGCGCGCCGGGCGTCCTGAAAAATCACTCATCCCGCGGCGCGCAGATTGTCGGCCGAAGATTTGCCAGAGCGACGATCGGCCACGATTTCGTAGCTGATCTTCTGGCCTTCACGCAGCGTACCAAGACCGGCACGTTCGACAGCGCTGATGTGCACGAACACGTCATTGCCGCCGTCATCCGGCTGGATGAAGCCATAGCCCTTGGTTGCGTTAAACCACTTCACGGTTCCCATGCTCACGGGGGTAGTCCCTTCTCAGATATGCAAGTCGTAGCCCACCTCTCGACGGGCTGGTGAGATCGAATTTTTGGAAGGGTCGTCAGCGTCTAAACCGGCTGTACCGGTGGATAGCTAATGTCGTCCGGCCGAAAATCGATGGGCAATATTATTCGATTGGAGGGTCCAAAACAATCCTGACGTGCACGATTTTTTGAACAGGCAAGCCGGCGGCCATCGCGCGCCGACATGATCCGTCGGGCACGATGGCAATCCGTTGTGGCAGGCCGTGTTACCGGCGGCGGAACTGGCCGCCGCGCGGCGGTCCACTACGCGGGGGGCCGCCCGAGGGACGCTCGTCCTTGTGACGGAATATCAGCCGGCCCTTCTCCAGATCATAGGGCGACATTTCGATCGTGACCCGATCGCCTGCCAGCGTCTTGATCCGGTTCTTCTTCATCTTGCCCGCGGTGTAGGCAACAATCTCATGCCCGGCGTCGAGCTGCACGCGGTAGCGCGCGTCGGGGAGGATTTCGGTCACCAGTCCTTCGAACTGGATCAGCTCTTCTTTGGCCATATTTGTCTCCAGATCGATCGAGGCTTAACGCTGCGGCCGATGGGTACGGTTGGGTTGGGTATTCGGGCGGCTCTCGCGATGCAAGAAGGCGACGCCTTGAATGCTCTCGCTGTTGCCACCCTGCGCCGGACGCGGCGACTCATGCCGGGTCGGCTGCGGCGCGGCATTATTACCACCACCGCGGCGGGGACGGCGAGGGCCTTTTGAGCCCGGCGATTGCTCGTGCGACCGGCCGCCATGGCCGTGACCATGGGCGGAGTGGCCGCGCGGCGCGGACCGTGCGCCCCGGTTCTGGGACGGGGCGGGAGCCGCATCCCTGGTGCCGGGGGTGCGGCGGTCTTCGCGGGGCAGTGCCACGCGGATCAGCTTCTCGATGTCGCGCAGATAGCCCATTTCCTCGGCGCCTGCGATCAGCGAGATCGCAACGCCTTCGGCGCCGGCGCGCGCGGTGCGGCCGATGCGGTGGACATAGGTTTCGGGCACGTTGGGCAGATCGAAATTCACCACATGGCTGATACCGTCGACGTCGATGCCGCGGGCGGCGATGTCGGTGGCGACCAGGGTGCGGATCTCGCCGGTGCGGAACGCCGCCAGCACGCGCTCGCGGTGGTTCTGCGACTTGTTGCCGTGGATCGCCATGGCGTTGATGCCGGACTTGGCGAGCGCCTTCACGACCTTGTCCGCGCCGTGCTTGGTGCGGGTGAAGATCAGCGCGCGATCGACCGGCTCCTGCTTCAGCAGCTGGGCCAGCACGCCCTGCTTGGCCGCGAAATCGACCTGGATGATGCGCTGGGTGATGCGCTCGACGGTGGTCGCCGCCGGGGTCACCGCCACGCGGGCTGGATCACGCAGCATCGCTTCAGCGAGCTCGGCGATATCCTTGGGCATGGTGGCCGAGAAGAACAGCGTCTGCCGCTTGATCGGCAGCTTGCCGACGATTTTGCGGATGTCGTTGATGAAGCCCATGTCGAGCATGCGGTCGGCTTCGTCGAGCACCAGGAACTCGACCTGGCTGAGCTTGAGGCCGTTGCTCTGCACGAGATCGAGCAGGCGGCCGGGGGTGGCCACCAGGACTTCGACGCCCGGCATGATGGAGCGGACCTGACGGCCCATCGGCACGCCGCCGATCGCCAGCGTCGAGGTCAGGCGGATGTGGCGGCCATAGGCGTTGAAGCTGTCGAGGATCTGGCCCGACAATTCGCGGGTCGGCGAGAGCACCAGCACGCGGCAATGCTTGGGCTGCGGCTTGACGCGGTTCTCCAGAATGCGGTGCAGGATCGGCAGCGCGAAGGCCGCGGTCTTGCCGGTGCCGGTCTGGGCGATGCCGACGACGTCACGGCCGGTCAATGCGAGGGGGATGGTCTGGGCCTGGATGGGCGTGGGCGTAAGATAATTCTCTTCCTTGAGCGCACGCGAAATGGGATCGGCAAGGCCGAAATCCTGAAAGGAGGTCAAAAGGTGGGTTCTTTCCATTAAAAAGGCAGGCGCCCGGCCGGTACGGCCAGGAGCGGGCGAGGGGTGTCTGAGACACCCGCGTGTTTGGGGCGTCGGTTTTGCTAGGCTGAAGGGGCAAGCCAGAAACCGTTGAACGGGATCAGAACACGCGGCTCGCAAGGACCTGATGATTCTCTAGGTCACGGCGTTCATATGGAACACGAACGGGGCACTTTCAAGGTGAATTCGACGGATATGCTTGGCGCGGTTAAGAAACGGGCGGAAATTCGCTCTTTCTGTCGGCCCTTTCGATGCCCGTTGCCGCCGCAGCCGGCCAGAATTTCGTGCTGTATAATTAGACAAATGGCCTATTTTGCACAAAAATTATGCTGTTTGCCGCAAAAGAATACATTTTTTCCGTCTAAAAGATGGGCAATTTCCCCGTCGGTTTCTTCGGCGACGCGAGATATCGTAGCAATTCTATAGGCTTACACCGTGTTCGGTGGGTGGCATGGTTCTTGCGATTCCGTTAACGCTGGCGGCCGTTGGGGTCGTTTCGCAGCGTTTCATGCCTGCGTCAGGGAGATGACATTTCATGCCTACACAACTTACTCACGATATAGCGACGCTGAGCCGCCGCCGTTGGCTGGCCGCGACCGCTGGCCTGGTTCTGGGCCTGGCCACATTTACTTCCGCAAAGGCGCAGGAAACCATCAAGGTCGGCGTCCTGCACTCGCTTTCCGGCACGATGGCCATCAGCGAAACCACGCTGAAGGATACCGTCCTGTTCATGATCGACGAGCAGAACAAGAAGGGTGGCGTCAACGGCAAGAAGCTCGAGGCTGTCGTGGTCGACCCGGCGTCGAACTGGCCGCTGTTTGCGGAAAAGGCCCGCGAGCTGATCACCAAGGACAAAGTCGCCGTCGTGTTCGGCTGCTGGACCTCGGTGTCGCGCAAATCCGTGCTCCCGGTGTTCAAGGAGCTGAACAACATCCTGTTCTACCCCGTGCAATACGAGGGTGAAGAGAGCGAGCGCAACGTGTTCTACACGGGTGCGGCGCCGAACCAGCAGGCGATCCCCGCGGTCGACTACCTGATGAAGGACGAAAAGGTGAAGCGCTGGGTGCTGGCCGGCACCGACTACGTCTATCCGCGCACCACCAACAAGATTCTCGAAGCCTACTTGAAGTCGAAGGGCGTCAAGCAGGAAGACATCATGATCAACTACACGCCGTTCGGTCATAGCGACTGGCAGACGATCGTGGCCGACATCAAGAAGTTCGGCTCGGCCGGCAAGAAGACCGCCGTGGTCTCCACCATCAACGGCGACGCCAACGTGCCCTTCTACAAGGAACTCGGCAACCAGGGCATCAAGGCCAAGGACATTCCGGTCGTCGCGTTCTCGGTCGGTGAAGAAGAACTCGCCGGCATCGACACCAAGCCGCTGCTCGGCCATCTGGCCGCCTGGAACTACTTCCAGTCGATCAAGGATCCGGGCAACGACAAGTTCATCAAGGCCTGGCAGGCCTACACCAAGAACCCGAAGCGCGTGACCAACGATCCGATGGAAGCAACCGTCATCGGCTTCGAAATGTGGGTCAAGGCGGTCGAGAAGGTGAAGTCGACCGACGCCGACAAGGTGATCGATGCACTGCCCGGTATCGAAGCCAAGAACCTGACCGGCGGCACCTCCAAGATGCTTCCGAACCATCACATCACCAAGCCGGTGTTCATTGGCGAAATCAAAGGCAACGGCCAGTTCGACGTGGTGTGGAAGACCCCGGGCCTGGTGGCCGGCGATGCATGGTCGAAGGAGCTCGATGGCTCCAA
>Ga0307517_10002316_pt1 | contig 30742 bp, 18 predicted proteins | sample 23_EM_MG_FD_194515 | JGI IMG/M metagenome (GOLD analysis project Ga0307517, IMG submission 194515) | Populus trichocarpa ectomycorrhiza microbial communities from riparian zone in the Pacific Northwest, United States - 23_EM | ecosystem: Host-associated > Plants > Roots > Unclassified | place... | reverse complement strand
TATATTTCCCACACGCGCCTTGCCCCCCCCCCCCCCCCCCCCCCCCTTCTGTCTCTCCTAAAATCTTTAACTTGCGTCAGTTAGTTTGTGGGCTTGTTGGTGGTCTGGCCGGTGCCATACTGTTATCTGGAGCTGGATGTGGGGGTTAATAGATTCCCGAATAATTCGATTGCCAGCGGTGTCACAGAGAGGGGCTGCATTGGAGATGATATTGTATCGAAGCGGGGGAAGTCATTCTTCCCCATTCTTAACATCCTCTCCCATGCCCGCTAGGAAAGTGATAGGATAGGGCTTAAATTGAGGGGAATATGGGGAGGTCGGTCGGAGAAAAAAATGGGACGTGCCCCGAGTTGTGGTTCTATGAAGTGGCCTTTACTTGCCAAGTGGCACCAGATGGGAACGATAGCAATGTCAAGACTTTCCAATAGTGTAATATATTTCTTGCTTTTATCTCTTTTTTTGTCTTTGTTTCGGAGGAAGGGGATGGCCGAGTCTTTATGTTTTATTGCAGAGTAATATTATAGATACCATGAGTCTTAGCACGCTGCAACGCTAAAGCGATACCCTACCATATTATAGTCTCAAATAATCGAACCGTTTGCTAGGTATGATAGTCCAAAATTTCCTTCTCAAGACCTCGAGTGATTTAGAGGGGGGTTGTTATTAAAAGTGTACTGTACCGTGCAGTGAGAGAGTGATATAAAGGGGACAGTCTCAGAAGCGTGCACCATCTTCCCAAATGATGATTACTTGTCTGGGGTAGCGCTACTAGCTGACCGCCAACCTAGCCTACCAAACATCTCTATATATCAATGATAAAAGTCGCAGGCAGGTATGTCGGATGAAATTCAATCGTAGCTAAGTGAGCTACAGCACTGGGAGCCACTGTAAAGATCTACTGTACGATGCCGGTGATTGGTGTCCGGGTCTGTGTGTGACTTAGGCCTGTTGTCTATTATTAGGTTGCACAGTAGTTTGGGTTTTTTTTTGTGAAGAGGAGCTTCGAATGGTTGAACGGACGCAGTGATCATGGGACTGGTGGGGAAAGATGAGCGAGTGGGAGTTGTCTCTAAGTTGGAACGTAAGATGTGCTGAAGGAGTATCGGGCAAACTTAGGCTCTTGGGAGGCTTCCGGAACTTAATGGCAATGACCCAAGCCCCCCGGAACCCGGCAGCCATCTCCTAGACTGTAGTCCCGGGTGTTCACGGGCGTTCCCGGTGATAAGTGGTAGGGCAAGAAGGTCAGTCCCTCGGAAAAACTGGCGCCCAAAAGGGTAACGGTAGATGTCAGCAGTCCTTCAGCCCTCGGGAACTCCCGTCGATCATGTGGAGGGCCCGCCCATCATCTGCTGGGATCTATTGTGATACGCTCTGGAATCTGAGACACTGATGGCGCCAGTCCTTCAGTCATCGGCCGAGATATAGACGGACCACCAGATGCTGGTACAGTAGCTGAGGAACGAGTATGGAGGGTAGGGATCCTGCTACATTCCCATGGTAGAAGGAAAAGGGGAAAACTTCGGCATCCAAGCACTGTACTGCCATGTCTATATTTCACAATTATCAGAGTCCCAAAATATTGATCCCTCACAAGCCTTCTGCCACAGACGGCCAACACCTACTCCCCCTTTGTGAAGACGCCCATCCTATAGATCTGGGTAAGCTTCGACCAGGAAGTTGAGAAAATTCCTCATACAAGGCTTGTTTGTCTATATCGGAAGTGGGTGGGAGGGGCACAGGAATCAGGGAAACTGATAGCCTAATTGAATGTCCATCATATAGGGTTTGATGGGTGGTTGTAACGATATAAACTCGAAGGCATGATTTTTAATAGAGCCTAGTCACTGTGATTATCCCTAACAATCCTGTATCTTAGACACAAGTCCCTTGCCTACTTTTAGATGGCAAATTGTGTCCCCTTAGAACTCACTCGGAGGTCTAAAGTGCGCGAGTCAAGATCTACGTAACTTATGTTCAGTCCAGCCGGCAACTTGTATCATATTTCCATCACCCGCCGACCATCCACCATCTATCTCACTCGTATCCGGGGCCACGAGCGTCATACTAGACCATAATAGAAAGTAGATGAGACCCTCCTCCACTGTGGGCTCAAACAACTACAACTATCCCCCTTGCTGCCTAACGGTAGCCAGCACCTTTCTGTGTAGGCACGTGTATGATACTTACGCGTGGTGCTGTAAGAGCTCGAATAATTGAACCTCACGGGAGGACGTTGGAGTTGCCCCTCCTGGTAAGGTCTGGCTATTTTTTTCTTTTTTTTTAGTCTTAGCCTCGGGCTGAAGTACGCTCGCACCTTATCCAAGAGAGGGGATTTCGGAAGCTTTAGCCCGAGGTTCAATTATTCGAGTTCTTACGGTAACTTGGTCTTAACTCCGCGCTACTGCATTGACCCGCGCACGTCCGACTTCGGGAAGCAGCATAAAGACCAGATGCATGGAAGTTCTAGCAGATGGGTATTGGTGTGATGGGGTGTTTGCGAATCACTCGGAGCCATCCTGTACCACACTATATCAGTAGTTATATATGCCTCCAAGAATATCGGCACGCATCATCATCCGGGTTCGGGTCTGGGGCCGAGTGGGCCGAGTAGACCTCTTTCGAACCAAATTGCGTTGGACACGGTACCTTATAGGTTATGCATCGTGTATGAGTTAATCATGAATCATCTGATTCGGTGGTCATGGGAGTTCTTATTGTGACACTATCGCTAGTGGCACCTAAGGAGAAAGAGGTACCATAAGGGAGAGCTCATTACCAGCTCTGGCAAATGTGAGAGGCTATAGTCTATTCTTGAAGTTGCAGATGCAGATAGTTCGAGAGCGTTATTGACAGTTCTAGTGCATTAATTGTTTACTGGGAGGATTCTACATGATAGTAATATCCGGGCGAAGAAACGGAATTTCGGCAGTACGCAATAGTGGCTATGTCCACAAGTGTCGCTCAATTACGAGTACAGTTTGCAATCCATGTCTTGGTTAACTGTAAAACATAATCTTGGTGATGCTGTTAACTGTGGCCGTGAGTACTGTCACCTCCCAAGATAATAGCAGGGTCAAGTGTTTATATGATTTATGGGGCGGCCACTGATACTGGTATGCTATCAACACCCGCCCAAGTCCTGGACTTCGACCCTGCTGACATTCTCACGAGATATTTTCCCACTCCCTGACCTGTACCTGCGCCCGTGATGCTTCAGGATAGTTCTACGATAACTTAGGGACGGTATCACTGCCGTGCAACGTATATTCTTGTATGCCAATATGGTCGGAGGCAGAGTGCGGTCGGGATTGGCAGATCTAAAAGGCGCCAATCGGAGGCTAAGAGACATTGACAACAGAGGGAGCAAACGAGAGCCTGAATACACGCTATGGGGGCAGGTACGGAGATGAGGGGCGAAGGAAAGTTAGTTGTGATCAAAAAAGTGTGGGCATATGATCTGATGTCGATTTAACCTGCATTTCATTCTTCTCTGTGTACTCTAGATACTTCTATAGCGCTATGTTTCTTAATATTGTAGCATGAATGCATATATGTAGGCTACGTATGCATTGCTACATCCCGATGATTTCCTTATGTTAGCTTCCTTCAATAGCCCCTCGGTTCCTCTCCCCCCCCCCCCGCCCCCCCTCCTTCAATTAATAACAGCAAAACCCTCTTCTTATTTGTCCGCACAACACCATTTGCCACAGAAAGAGATTTATAACCTGAAGCATATAGAGCAAGGCCTCCACGGTGAACCTAGGAGGAGGAGGAAAGAGCTGTGATTCCTATTTGTTAAGACTGTCCTCAAATCAATCCGTGGAAAGGGTCCTGTTTGCTCGCACTCATGAGCCTGCCAGTGATCAGGGCCACGATGCCGACACCATTCGCAACTACCAAGACAATCCCATGGATTTTGGCCCTGACGGCATGAAAGAAATTCTTGATTTGGAAAACGCCTTAAGTGCTTGCCTCCTCCACCTCTGGGGCCAAGTTAAAGTCTGACACCTAAGGCGGCAACACCTCTACAATATATCTATCTTCAACTCAGTCATGTAAGTGCAGGTACAGGACTAGTAAGTGGCGCTAACATTACCGATTGGTACCCTAGTGTGACGGAAGCAAGCCTACTAGATAATTAGTGATGTCTCCATACCGGGCCTTGGCCCTATAAGGACGATCTCTACTTGTTCTTGGAAGGGCATTCAGGTCACTCTGGGGAATATCCCCAAGCAATTGGCACTACGCTTTAGGAGCATAGAGGGTATTAACCTTTCAGAGCAGTACACCCTGCATCTTGCTTTAATATATCTTTATGGAGTCACTAATGGAAATGAAATAGATTCAAAGGAACCTAAGCGCTATTTCTAATGCAGGAGGTTTCAAGTCCAGGAGAAATGCCAATTCCGAATCACAACCTCATATCAGCCTACAAACTGTATCCGAGCCATTAGGAAACGAGATGTAACTAACTGCTCATTCTTTGGGGTTTATCTTTAATAATTCAGCTCTTCAGGGTGGCCGGATAATAGGCTCACTGACCATGACGACACCCGAAATTCAGTCTGGTTCACAGAACAACTAGGCATTGCCACAGCAATTTCCTGTTCCTTTTCCGGGTTGTAAGCTTTTCTAGCAAATTCCATCCTCTCTTTCGCTATATATTATAAATACCCTTGTAAAATGGTGGGATTATGCGATGTAACAAACTTGACCCGTTGGGGACTCTTTGCACCATAGAAGAGTGCGCAACAGTGTGACCCCAGATTTATAGAGAACGCTAAGCTAGCCTAGTCGTGAAATTGGCTTCGGGAGGGGGCTTTTCCTATTCCGAAAGACTGTATGGATAATACACCCGAGTTCGTAAAGTTCTCATACCCTTCATTGTACCTCAAGAGCAATACCTATTGGGCTAGCTTACCCCGGGATTGTACAAGTTACAGGCATATAGAATCCGAACACTTGAGTCCGAATTTTGTATGGACGGTCAGATATGCATAGATACTTTACAAAAGTTTTATCCCTGTCCTTTCCTGTACCAAAGAATCGTTACATAGGGAATACTAGCCGTGGAATTCGGGGAACATTTGTCATCAAACAAAGAAAGTGAGTGTTTCGGAGGCAGTGCATAGATATGCACCGGAACCCCCCCGCTCCTTGTTCTATTGCTATCATGAGAAAGTGCTATGATTGGATATTGATGTCCTTTTTTACCAAAGATAAAGTATCAGGCTCCTGAGCTGTCTATTTCCTGAAGAAGCAGTTAAAATATCAAGAATAGAAAATATTATCGGCCAGTTCCTATGGTCTAATGGCTCAGGAGGCTGGTCGGCTAATTTGAAACAGGGACTATCATGAGTTCGAATCCGGGGGACAGTGGAGCAGTCGAGCATTAAAAAAAAAATGTTCGGCCAACCACTTTTTTGCTGGGGGTAGGTCTAGGGTCGGTAATGCCCTTGGGTCAATTCCCGCCAGATGTTGCGGTGGGACTGCTGGCTAGTGTTGGGGTACTATGCCCATGACTTGTCCTGCTGGAGGGTTGTGGAAGCATGGATGTGTAGTCCCTCCCTGACTTTATAGTTTAAATAAAATTATTGAATACCTATTCACAACAACAGGCCAGCTAGAGTCCCTTTGATAACTCTTCTTTAGATGCCTCTAGGGACTTTGTAAGTAAGCTCTTATCACAATTTGTTCCACTAAACCATAGAAGGGGAGGGTTAGCGAAGCGTTTCCAACGGCTAGTGGTACTCGGAAGGGTATAAGAAATTGCGAATGAGGCGATACGGTGGTTAGGATTTGCTTGTGCTGGGGTTTCAACACGTCCTAAATCCCTAGGGGATCTGTGAGGTTAGTTTACTAAGAGTTCAAACCCGCGCCGTTTAATTTTTATAGTTGAGTTTGGGGGGGGGGGGGGTTTCTTTTTAAAGAAAGATACAGCACCCCGGGCTAAGTTACCATAGTGTTTAGTTTTCTGAACCATATTCAAAGCTTGCCAAGAGATCCAAAGATTCGCGGTGAGCGTGGTGCTATCCGTTTCACCTAAGGGCTAATTTGCGCCCTCGAAATTCTGATTCCTACGGTAGAAAGGGGGGAGGGGGTTACCGGTAGATAGTGGTTCTTTAGTTGTTTGGATCAGCGGGTGATCTTCACCGAAGTTTCCGGTGGAATAGGTAACCTAGTGCGGTATGGCGAGTTTGGTGGGCAGCGGAGTTGTGGAGAGAAGGGGGAGCGAGCGAAATCATAGATAGGACAAAATGAGAGCCTAGCATAGTTACCGGGAACTCTCCCGGGAAGCTCCCTTGCTGATTTTTTATCGTTCCATCTCTAGAAACCAAGTGTAACAACAAATATTGTATATTGTCTTGTATTGAGAGCCGGACTGATGAATCAGCAACTGCTTCGAGAGGGCAAATAGAGATACCTTAGTTACTTGCAAGTGAAAGCCTATCTCTTGGGCTGGTTGCTCTAGCCACCCTTGGACTAGTAATGGTTTTTGTGCAAGAAGCTTGATTAAGTAAAAGTTCGGGAGCCAGGTCTATATCGGCGCTAAGTAATTGTATCAGAGTGAGCTCTTAAGCGAAACAGTGTATAAGCCTAACGACCACCCCGAACGTCTCGCCTGGTGGAAATAGAGATAGGTAATTTATAATAGTGATATTGTTCGATTTATTTGGGGCTATAATAAGTGACAAGAGCTAGCCACCGACTGCTGAGCTGGCAACAGCAGAACACCAGAGTAAAACCCGCAAACACTCTCCTGCGACTGTGCTTAGACCTCATTGGCATTTACTTATTTTTGTTTTAGTCTCTAGAGTGTCGTTTTTTGGGCTGCTGAATTGATGGTCGGAGATTGTCGCCACAGAAACAATGGGCTATGAGTTACCTCTGGAGAACAAGCCACGAGTAGGAGTCGATGCATATTAAGAACCAAACAAGTGGGTGAAGTGCCCAACGTGGGTTGTCTAAGGAATGTATCGGTGTTGGGCCCCCTAGCTTTAGAGGCGATAGTAGGTAATGTGTAATGGAATTTCGAAAAGTCGATTCGATAATAATTTTACAAATACCATCATATTTGAACCTTTGTCCCCCCCCAAGACTTAACCATTTCCTAGTTGGGAGGAGGGGGGAGGCTAAACTTATTGTTAAGATTAGTTAAACTGCTTCTGCGCGAAAGTCATTACCCAGGTCGTTGCTGTCAAATAGGATTCTGTGGTAAGGCCGGTGACACCGGTGACGGCCCCTCCCCTCCACCAACTGGTTAGCTGATAACTGTGCTGGCTGCCCCACTTACAATCGCGCCCCGCAGATGGAGCCTGTATATAAATTTTGTTACCTGTCTGAGGTTTGTTAGAACAGAGCTAGTAGAGCTGCTGTTGTAATGGGGGCACTCTGTAGGAAGACGGATCCTAAGATTGCGACAGTACCGAATACTCAAAGTAGAAGTAAGGATCAAAATAAAGATAAAGATAATAGATAATTCAAAGTAGAATCAAGCGGTAAAACTTAATATCATTAAGCCTGAAAGCTTCACTCAATAAGTTCTCTCAAGGATCATTGGTTATCAGAATAGGGTGTCTCTCGCTTTAGTTAAGTAGATAATGTAAAGCCAGAGGACACCCGCCAACCATTCTGACCTTTCGCGAGCACCCTGCTCAGCTCAGGGCTGTCCAACTCACCTGCCTAGAGTGAGCTAATACTCGGAGACAGTCGGACCGCTCGCATATTAACTATCTCCACAAATAGGGAGTGCTCCCGGTAATACCTCTCCAACTACATCTGCATAAGCGAAAGCTCTTTCCTATCGGTAGCATGTCAATGGCCGACCGACATGCCTACCGTAGAGATAATATCCATTGGGACTCACTGGCCCAGCGGTGGTTTCGTCTATACAAGCTATGCAGTCCATCGGCAAATCTACTTGGCTATACTAAGCTTCTAAACCTGACTGCATGCTCCCTCAATAAGAAATCTCCTGCTGCTTGACTGCATGGGCGCTACCCACAGTCAACCATGCGGGACCCTCTTAAATCATGACAAGACTCACATCTCTAAAGTCCACTAATAACCCATGGTAATGCTACAGTTCACGGGGTAGCCCGGGACTCGCATTGGGGTGGTTGTCCTGGAAGCCTTGCAGCTTCCCCAGTCAGCCCCAAGCCCTCTACTATTAACTATACTACTACCCGGAGGTCACAGTATGCCCATAGGTAGTTCCCAGGTGTTATCCAGGTGGCGCCCCAGGAGGCGGTCACCCTCACACCCCTTATATATCCTGCGAACAGCTTCTGGTTGGTTGGACGGCCACAACTCGTACGGTATTGTGGGAGCGTTCCAATGGATCTCACTTTACTAGGAAGCACACAACTACACAGCCGTACCGTGCTGTCGCGCCGTACCAACTCTGGGGCCGCAGGGGGGTGTTAGTAATTTCTCCTGAAAGTTATAGGAGGTTCAGACCACTCCTGCTCCATCAGTAGCCCATTTCATGCCCCATGAAGCGGCCCTATAAACATCTAAGAGCTCAACTATAGGGGGATAAGTTTCCCCTAAGTCCACAGACGACTTTGTCGGTGAAGGTAGGGTAACTGGGGTACCTCAGTACGGTAACTGGGTCCCCAAGGTAGGGTAATCATGTTTCAAAGGTAGGGTAACTTCACTCCGTTATGCCTTTATTCTCTCCGGGAGGCCACGCGACCACATATAACCAGAATATTGCCCCTGAGACCCGTGCAATGTTTACTATGTTTTCTTAACTTTGCGCGAACATGCTCTCCAAAGGTTACCCTGCCTTACAGGGTAACTTTGGCCTATCTAGGTTACCCTGTCTAGCCCTATGTCACCAAGTCACTTTGTAGACACTTGTACCATCTCATGTCTACCGCTAGTATCCCTTGGGCGGTCTGAAACACTTGAATTCATTACCGGCCAGTTTAGGCAGTCAGTGACTCTACTTGGTGAGGAAATGGACGCTTTCAGCCATTTTTGAGCTCAAATGACTCAGCGGTGGTGGTCAGCTTGAATATTCCTTCCACTCACATTGCTCCGAAATAGCACTAGCGTGCTGGTAACGAATTCAAGTGTCTCAGACCGCCCAAGGGATACTAAGTATACTGGTCTATCCTCAATCTGGTTACCTCTTGGTACACCATATGGGCTTGAGTCTAGTCCACTGTAGCTACCTATCTATAGGGTCGTTACAGCTGTTGGTATATGGTTTCTTTCTCCTCTCAAATGCTTCTTCTAAGTTTCTATATTATTCTCAAGCCGAGTACAACTTTTTGTTTCTTCACACTTTCTTTATTATTCCTTTTGTTCCTATATACTTTCTTTCAATGCCTTTGTTCTTTGTTGCGGAAGTGTGGTGGGAGTGGAAACTTGGTGAAGCGGAACCAGACCACCACACTATATAGCTTGCTTATATCTTTACTATCATTCTTGTAATAGTTGGCGGTAATCTATGATCTTGATTGTCGGCTATCATTACTTCTCAGTTGAAACGATTGCGCGTTGCTACAGCTGCTGTTTAGCCGAATCAACGCCCACTTGGCTTGGGTCCCACCTCATCCACAAGCTCCTCTTGGCACCTCGGAAGCGGGCTTAGGTAGATTACCATTTCCTCCCCTTTGAGGAGACTGTAAGGTTTTTCCTAGTACCGCTTTGGGACAACTTGTGTTCGATGGTGGGGTTTTTATTTTCGCACTTTCCGGAATCACGCTAGTGGTGTTTATGATACGGTATGGATACCCTTTTCCCGGTCCCGGTCTGTTCCTACTAACATAGCGGCCGGTGGGCTGGTGGCAAAAAAAAAACCTTGGGTGCTGGACCCTTGCAAGATAGGTTTGGCATCCAACGGTCTACCGTATCGCTACGAAATACCCCTGCCAGTCGCGCTGTCTGGGTCCATTCCGGTAGGATGTTTCCAACCTCCGAGATTCCTAAGTGCCCCAATATAAGATATGCCTCCCCCAGATGTGAAGGGCGGTAGATAGTCGGTACCCTCAGTTGTCTTCTTCCTATTTGAGTTTCTCAAAACACAGCTGGTACTGTTTCATTATCCCCCTCGGTTCTTGATAGTTTCAAAGACGTCCGCTCTTTTGCCGCCTCTTCTCCCTTCTTCTGGGCAAGGGAAGGCCTAGAGCCCTCAACTCCCTAAGTTCTCCGTTTTTCACTGAGCCTCGAGCTATATGCCTCTATCAGCAATGGCTTGTGGGTACTATTTCTCTTTGATTCTTCTAGGATTGGGTTTTATAACCACCTTAACAGCTGCAATGCCAACCAATGATTGCGATAGAGAAGCAGATAAACAGCAAGCCGACACCCTCAAAGAATGGGTGCGGGAATTAGCGCGTGCTGTGAATTTTGCCATTGAAACAGAGCCCGTCTTAGTAGAGGTAGCAAAGTAGGTTCTCGTTCACCAATATAGCCAGAGTGAAGAAACTAACAAATCTCCAGGCTGTGTGGACCTACTTGGAAAAAGAAGGATGGGGAAGATGATGTCGAGAAGCTCGCCGAAGACTTAGAAAACGCGCGCGTGATTCTCGATATGCAAAAGATGGCCTTGAGTCGTGGTCAGGTGAAGCCCGGGGATAGAGGTATCCCCCAAGGGTGGTCAGAGGTATTGAAAGCGGAAGAGCAGAAAGTTAAAGATGGTGAGTACCTGAGCCAGCTCTCCACACTCTAATTTCCCGTTTGAATCACTCACAATACTAACCTTTCTCCTTCCAGATTTTAAGATATCGATGTAAGTTAGATCGGAGATGACCCTGGTTGCCTACACTGACACTAATTATTTTTTAGGCTGGCAGCGTCACTCGTCAAAGCGACCCTAGATGCTGATGGAGTTGCGGGGCTGAAAGAGGGAGATGCGAAAGGTGTTGCGGAATTGCTATGGGGTAGGCTATATTTACCCAACTCGCCGAGTATTAATAGTGCGGAAAAAATAACTTTAATACTAATACATGAGTTCAGAAAAACGGGAGAAGACTCTCCCCGGGAAAGGCGTCGTCGAAACCGAAAGACCCGACACTCCTGATAGCGACTGCAAGGAATAAAGAATTGGAGTTTTCGTTTTATGACCTTAGGATATCTATTTTCCCACTCTTCTACATTTATTCTCCAATTAAATATTTCCATCAAGTGTTCCCTTTCTCCTTTCTTTCTTCCTTCTTCCCTCTCCTTCTCCTTCCTAGTACTATACCCACATTGGCATCATGCTCTAGGCATAAGAGGTGTGTGCACTCCCATAGCAAATTTTCCCCGACAATACAGGTGGCTGCCCACCTCCAGAAAGTAGATGTAGAGTTGTTCTTGCTCGCGACCCACTCCAACGATTGAGGTCGGAAGATTTAGAACCCAGAATACAGCCTCTCCGCCCCTCTCTCTTGGACCTGGGGCCCCCTAGTGGGTGTGATGGGACAGGTATCAAAGGGCACATGAGAGGACAAAGGAGTTCTGCTTGGGAGCTTATTTTATACTACGCGGCCTTTATTTCCCCCGGAATTGTGGAATGGAGAGGAAATATGTTATTTACGAAACCCCCAGAGTACTGCACCAATAGTTACATCAAAGAGGGCCCAGTCTCAGTCTTCTTCGGCCCAAAAGAAGGAGGCACTACGTCACTCGCTGGAAACTAGATTTTAGAATAGTTTAATACTTCCATACGCAAACTATCGTATGCTCGAGACCCAGGGGTTCATACTCGCAGAAATATTATTATATGACACTACCAGGCAGCCTCGTCCTCCGCCCTTTTAATGTAATATTCTGTGCTCCATCGAAACAACCCCCATCCCAACCAGCCCCATATGACCTGGGCATGGACTAAGCAGATAATCTTTAACCCCTCTCCACTAAAATTAGGCCTTCTCACTTCGGCAGCCGGGTTACCAACTAAATCTAGCTTGATTACCTGTCCAAAAATCATATATTCCATGATCCAACGTTACCGGAAGCCACCGAGGGCCCACTGAAGGAGAAAAATAACCCCCCGCTAGCTTCCGTCTATGTACTAATAGTAACCCTTGCCCGGTATTTAACCGTTAGCTAGGAAAAACCAGGGTAACGCCGGTAGCTTATAATTCCGGTGATGTGTCATAGCATGTCACTCGCTATCAGAGCAAATGGGTCGTTATAGGGGGTAGTAGTCCTTCCTTGCGCTTCGGAAGAGGTTGAATGAGTAAAATAGAAATCCAAAATTGCTCTGTAAGTCCTCTCTGAGTATCTATGTTAGAATTGACTCTAGTACCCACTCAGGACGAAACTCCATTTCCGGTTATCGTATCGAAAGTGGTCAGTGGCATCCTCTGGGTCCTATGATGTTGCTATTGCTCCAAAATTATATAGACAATCTCACTTCTCCTCTATGGCTGTCTGCATGTGGTGATTGAACTAGAGAGAACAGCAGCTTTTTAGGGAGTCTCAGTAAACCGCCAACCACTCTATACAGTTCGGCGCGGTTTGACTTAGTACTCCTGTTAAATCGGAGCTTAGCGATACTATAGAGTACAGTGCGTGATTGATCCCCAGGTTTCCTGGCATAGGATAGTTAATTCCCACAGCATTGCATCACAGGGGGAGGGTATTGGGACTAGATGTACATTAGTCAGGGTACGCAAAGCTAGAGGAACCAAAAGTCCCTGAATACCCTAGGACTAATATCCGACAATATGTGGGAAAATATAGAGGTGCTACTACGGCACCCATCTCTCATCCACTTTGGAGCAGGCAAATTCTACCCATTCTAACTACTGCAGGGTTGGGATGTTCCCTTTCTCCAACCTTCCAAAGGCAATTACTGGAATGAAGATTCCACATAAGTTAGATTCATCCTTCACCACGCCTGAATCTCCCCCTCCCGAAAAAAGCGAGTTTAAGTGATTCGTATTCACATAAATACGTGTGTAGGTAACATATCAGCGCCAGAGAATCCCAAAGCCCCAACCGGAAAATCCCCACCAATCCTCCCACTCGCCCAAACTATCTATCCCACCCATCTCACTAATGCAGCCTACCTCTTCAACCCCCTCCCCTCCTAAATAACATGATCAATATCCTCCCCATCGTCAGCATCCTCATAGTCTCCATCCCCACCCTCCTCTTCATCGTGCCCCCCACCCCTTGCGGTAAACGGTCTCAAAAGCCCCCTGGGAATCTCCGTGGACCCCATACAAAGAACGACATACTCCCCCCCAGGAGAAACCAAGCTTTCAAGATAGGCCTTGTGTATGAGAGAGCCGTCCTTCAAGTCCACTAGGACCCACCCCCCCGGTGAGGGCATACCGATGCCGTAACTGGAGATTGAGGCTAAGTAGACTTTCTTCTTTTTGGCTGCCGCGTTGTTCCTCTGGACCCCTTTTAGGATTTCGTCGATTCCATTGCCAAGATTCTATGGAGAGAAGGGGGGGATTCGTTAGTTGAGGAGAGGGCTAAAGAGGGGATGGGGGAGGAAGGGGTTTACGTGTTTGTTCTCGTATGGTATTTTCCACCACATCTCATGTGTTGGTAGGAATAGCTTTATGGGTTCTGGTTCGGACTCGTTAGTCTATCATTCTTCCGCGAACTCTCTTCGAACATTGTAAATATCAAGGTTTGCATGTGCCCCATCTTTACCACGAGAATATGGAGGGGGGGTTTTGGGGGGAAGCAAAAAACATACCTTTCGGCTGAAAATTAGCCATAAAACTAGCACTAATCTTGGAGTAAACTTTCATCATCATCATGGTTGCAACTTCAGTTTAGGATCGTGTCCATACTCCCCATTCCTCAGAGTGCCATTTGGCTTATTTTATGTTAGAATACAACGATTAAGGACCCCTACTATAGTTATATGGGCTATTTTAGTCGGGAGGGGAGGATGCGGCCTGACAAAACACATACAAGTCACAGTCATTGCCAGAGAGCCTTGACACATCTCTGGAGATATCCTTGCACAGTACACACATATGTCCGGTCGTACTGCAGTCGGTTCCTGACTTTCGCCTTTTTTTCCTCCCCACCGGTGCAGGGGGGGGGGTGTGATGGAATCGTTAGGCCTACCAGGCAGGAACCCGAAGCAAAAAGGAGGACCAAGGAAAGCAGATATGCCTATAGTAGGCTAAATATTTAATCCTCAGCCCTATGGGCCTTGATTAAACTTTCTTTCACCCTAGCTACCGAAAAAGTGCATCTCGCATAACGTGAATTGCTGTACATACGGGAATTGATACTACGGGTGAGAGCCAAAAATCAAAGAGAAAACCTTCCCCGCGCTACGCGGGCAGACCGTTGCAGGGATAACCGGAGAGTGCCCCTTCAAAAATTTATTTCCACCAACACATCGAGTGACAAGCTGAGAAAGCATATCTTGGGGTATTAAACGACCAAAGCATTAACTGCATTACAATAGCAAGGCTTTGTCCCTCCCTTCCGAACCTATCCTTTACTCGTAGGAGCGGAGGGAGGCCGTGAAGTGCAATTAAATCCATCATGCACTTTAAGGCCTACCCCATTGATCGCCTAAGGCGATAACCCTAACCCTATTCAGCTTAGGTTTAGAACCTGAATGTAGGAGTGGGGGTTCCCCGGCTTGGTTTGCCATTCCTTAGAATCCTGGAAGGGGATGTGCTTAGTCTAAAAGTTCTGTCATACGTTACTTTACTAATAGGCTTTCTCCAGCGAGCTCCCTCATTAGTACAGGAGGCTCTTCAGATTAGGGATGAAAAGGTGTTGTTTGACGTCACAGCGGCTTCTATGGCTGCTGGCGAGCGGCTTTTTATCTGGTATCATATCCACTCCTAGTTTTAGAGTCAGGGAAGGGTTTATGCCTGAGAGGGGTGTTTAGAGGGCCTAGAGAGGGCGGGGGGGGTCATCGCCCGAGATTAATAGGGCAATCAAGCGTCCTAATCCTCACTAGAATCTCTGGCCATACTAATAGCCCCAGCGACTCAATCAACCCAATCTCCGATTCTTCTTATATTTGTTACCGTGATAGGTGCATCCAGAGCATTTTTTAAGTCAGACGACCCATTTCCTGTCAGTCGAACCTCCGAAGATCACTTCTCCGAACCCACAATTCAGCCACCAAAGACTACGGGAAACTCTCCCATAGGATGAGAGGAGATGCCAGCTCTGTTGGGCAGGTCACTGGGGGCTGAGCTTCAAGATGTAAGCTAACTATATTAACAAATGAGCCAAGCTCTCTGAGATTCCTAAAGGATTCAGAGGGATCTTTTGATATATCCTGTTAGGCCACTTCTGACAGTCTCTACTCTTTATGACGTTTTTCTTACTTAGCTCTAATCACCCTCCCGGTGACAAGGCCAAGCCCTCCCCTATTGCCAGCAGGCGGTTTTCATCCCCTGTTATCAATCCAAGAGCCTCTCATAAGAACCCAGTACACGCACCACCTCCTCAACCAGAGAAGGGAAGCCCACCCCCATTAGAAGAAACAGATGGCTAGAGAATTCCCATTATGTCAAGAGAACAACCCCAGCCTTGCTTATAAACGGAGCAGATAGGGCGAATGCAATTTCGCAGTCCAAATACTGGAGCTTCCAACACGACACGTAGACAGTCTCGTGCTCATCCCTAAAGCCCCTGTTTCTAATGCTATCTTTCTACCCCACAATAGTGCAGGCTTTTGACAGGAAGCAACTAGGCTGAACGCAACAAATGTCCAATAACGAGTGATGTATCGTGAAGGTGGCCGAGGATCGAGCAGCCTCTCGTAGGTACTATCTCATACTTTTAGTTAAGGTTATCCACTAGCAGCCGCGATGTGAAAACATCTTGGTTCTAATTTTATAGAAAGGGCGAGCTTAGGCTATGCCCAGCGCCTTTGATCAAACTTGACTATGTATCGTAACAGATGGGACTGAAGGGCCTCGGGACTCGAAAAGGCCTCATGACGTAGCTCCGTCCCCCCCGTCCCCGATAGCAGTGACGGAGAGTTTATCATCGTTACCTTGCTTCGGTCGGACGGATTGTGGGTGAAGCACGTGATGCACTCGTAAGACTCATCATAATGATAGGCCCAGACACTGCCCTTCCCCATCAACCGTCTGTTTTCCTCATTCAACCTCCAGGAAAGCCCCGCAATCTCTGCCCACGAGCAGCAAGCTGTCCGAAGGCGGGAATTCATCAGAGATGCTCTCATCTCCCCGGCGCTTGAAAAAAATTCTGGAGACGATAGTGCTATACTACCGTAGGCCTACCGGTGCCGGAGGAGCCTTGGGTTCTTCTGGAGAATCAAGCGGGGGTCCGCGATCCTTGCTCAGCTGATCCAGACGAGCAAAGAGCACACAAAATATCGTACGCTTTTTCCCACGAAAAGAGAAAACTTCATTAAGCTCGGGCGCTCCTAAGTTCCCCGCTCAAGGTTGATAAGCACCCCCGGGTGACTTTGTCAACAGTCTTCCGGTTTCGGTCAAGATCGACTCCGGAAATCCGACGGCTGAACGGTATCTGAGGAGGATTATCAAACAAAAAAGAAAGCAAATTTTTCAATGGCTCGATGTCGGTACGTGTCTACGCCTACGGTAAATATTGTCTTAATTTGGCTCTTTACACTATTTTCTGATTGGGTCCGGGCATGTTTGGTTATTTTGAGTCATAAGGAGCCGCACATTCGGAGCAGCCTTGCTCCAGCCCCGATCATTTACTGGGCCTCATTCAGAGGGTTTAGGGGGTACTGTCCTCTGCGATCCACAGCTCTTTGTTTTGTTTCGAAAGGATTACTGAACACGTAGCTATAAATTGAGACTGACGATCAGCAAAAAAGTACCGTATTATGGAATGCTACAAAAAGATCATCCTGTGAGGTTTAGCGGACCCGTTTTAACTCAGCGGCTATGTAACCTTGGATCTTAAGTGCAATGGCGTGTGTAGTAGCATCACGGCAGCACATCCATGAAGAGATGTGATACGGGTGTATGTTCGTCAACTAAATACTGGTAGGCAAATACTGGGCTCGGTTCTTGGTTCCAGTGAACATCACGTCGGGCGGGTGCAGTGACACCTGCGAAGCCCATCATTCATTGTCAGGTGATTCGGAAAGTCATCGCAAATGCCTCTGAATGATCTGTGCGTTGGCCAGATCTATGTAGAGGTTTGGCCTTGGATGTGGACAAGATAAGCATGTTTGTTCGCCTATGAGACGTTCCACGACGATCACTCAAGATTTTGGTGCTGACACTTTTGATACTGGTAGTTTACGAAGCAGAATTCATGAGCTCTCGTAAACTCCTGCACCGCTACCGTCACCACGTGGCTGTACCGACACCCTTACCGCCCTGAATCACTCGGACGGACGAGGCTTTTTTTCTTTCCCAAAAAAAACACTGAGGGGATTTGATTGGATCTGCAGTACCTACCACGCCAATGTTTTACTACTTGACCGCACTGTAGCACATTTCAATTCCTGCTGGCGTGGGCCCAGATGTGTAGCATCCGCGAGTTGCCAACAAGGTAGCAGCTCATCAGAGCCGACCCGGCAATTAACTACCATCACATTAGTAAGTGATGGAAAATTGTGGGGGATTTATTCATGGAAATTGCGGTACGGTAAGTTAGTCGAGGCTCGATTTCGGTGTGAGTACAGTATTAAGAGTGAAAGAGCTGAAGTCTGGTGCTGACCAAACCAAGAATAGGCTAGCGAAGCGACTGCCCATCATTTCCGTATTCGGTCATGAACAACTGGCAGACCCTGTGCGAATTCAAAATGGCAGCCTGGCTGCTGGCGGGCGGCAGTCTATCATACGGTATCCGACGACAATTGAAGAATTTTCACGCACAGGAAAAATTTGCATCCCGGGATTTCGTTTCTGCGCGGGGTTAGTTGGGGCCTGTAGGTGAGGCCCCCGTGCTTAGCGAAAAGCAAACTTCGATCGAAAGGATATAGATCTAGGTCTATCTCCATTAGTCGCCAATGCATGACCCTCAATCGCCTACTGTACCAAGCTCAACCCAGGGTTTCTCCGAGTCGCATACCATTCCTATTGTCGTATTATCATTGTACTGTTCTTGTATAACCTAGCAGGAAAATGGGTTGAGCGAGAATTAAATTTGCCCTGTGGTTGGGGGAATGGCGTCCTGCTTCAAAAAGGGCACAAGCTAGCGAAAGAGGAATGGGTAATGAGGAAGCATTCATGATCTCCGCTTTCCGGTGTTCGGATAGTTGAGGCGAGGATCTAGTAAAAGCAAAAAAAAAGACTCTCTCCTTTTTATTGGTCCCACAATTCTGGTTGATGTGGTTCAAGGCCCTCCGGCCATCATCTTGAAGAGGATAAGGAAAGGAAAGGGAGGGGGAACAGTTACGGGTAGAGTCTCATGACGGAGTGGTATGATTTTCTTGATTGCTACCGTATCGATAGCATAGGGCGAAACCGAGAAAAACGCAAAGATGTACGTCCATAACGGGAATTTTGTGTGGGGAGGGGGCCGCTAAGCCCCCGGTACGGCGCTACTGTTTATAATACAGGACTTGGACGTGCTCTGACGCGGCTCATCCTTTTCTGGGGAGCTAGGCGAGACCACCCCAGCTGAGAATCATCCGCCATCATGGAACATGATTGGAGGATTGAGCAGTTGGGCTGATCGCTTAATGAGCAGCCGGGCTGTCCGGGTCCAGTCCCAGACAGCTGGATCTACAGTATGCACCCTGCGTCTTCAACCGCCAGCCAGTTTCCTTCTCACCAATCCCATCTCCATCACCCATACTAGTACACATTGGCTGGGCTACGGGTTAATCAGCCAGATACTAGTACTCTATCATATCCAATTTCACCCCACCACTCCTGAGCTGCCAAGGAATCTCTGATCTCGTCACATTATCCTCTTTCGCCGCGATTGCTGGCGACTGAGATATCCTTTCGTTTTGCTTTTTGCTTTTCTATTCCTTCTCTTTCTTTTTTTAAACGGGAAAAGGTGAACCAACTCCCGCTGCTGACAATCATACTCTTCTCACGATATGTCCTGTTTTGTCCCTCTAAGTACATACTGTGTCTAACTTTATCCTACTTACAGAGTCTTCAAGGCTGAAGAGAGAAAGATAGATCATTCGGAGTCAAGACTCCCCGTTCTCTATCGGCACCTCCGACCCATCAATTTCCTAACCCTCTGCATTCTCACTTCTTATGTTTTATCCACCTAGTCTACTGCTGATCACTTCCCCTTTTGGTCAGGTCATGGCTATACTAACAATTGCATAGCATGAGCCCCGTGCCATTCCTCATTTCCCTTCCACATATTGGGAAAAGGTGGGGGGGTGCGGGACACTGTAAGGCTTTCAGAGAAGCTGGGGTTTTCATTACTCTGCGGCTTTGACCGCTGCCCCCCCCCCCTCCCAACGAAGATGTAGGGCGAATTTCAGCCGGGCCAGTCCCAGAGGCTCAAATCTCCTAGCAGAGTCACAAACTCAGGTTCGTTATCTTTTGGACCTCTCGTCCCGAACCGCTCCTACATCAGCACTAAGTCTATAAATCCCACCGCTCCCGCTCCTCGCTTATTTGAAAGTCTCCAACTTCGGAAAACTATCTACCACTACCCCGATTCCCCACAATCATAAAGATATATTAGATACTCTCTATTTCAATCATGGCCCACAAGTCCTTGAACTCGATGCCCTCGCATTCCGCACGGAGAACAAATACCCGTACTAGACCTTCATTATCGTCTCCATCCTCAAGTGCTCCCCCGAGCAGTTATTCCTCCTCCACACAACATGTACCTTCTGCTCAAGAGTACATCACATCTGGTCCCGCTTTTGGAATCAATCGAACAGTCAATATCACCGTTGAGGTATCATCATCATCGACTCCTGCATATAATGGTTACGACGTTAGGAACTACGCCCCTCCAGTAACAACCACCTGCTATTCAACTGAGCCCTCCTCTTCAACAAGTTCATACGAGTACAGCATGTATGAACCAATATCAAACTTTCCCGACTACTCCTCCAACCCACCCTCACCCGTGGACGCCACCACCTCATCATCGCCATCACCACCATCACTACCACTTCAAGAGCACACCCCATCCACAAGCAGTGCTGCATCTGCAGACTACAGCTACTACGCCTCGGAAGGGTATGCCTCAGATCACCACGGGAGCCAGTCTGAGTACTTAGGCAATCACTCCCAAGGTCAGTATCTGTGTCTACCATTCTCAGAAGATATCTACTAACTGTCAAAGAAAACCAGGCGAGGAGGAGGCAGAGCCCCAGGTCCCACACTCGCATCCCCCGTCGCAGATAATGCTTAGGAGATTCCTCACGGTGGATTCTGAGATGGACTCGTTGGCGTACCTAGCTCGGATTGCTATTCGGCGTGGAGATGTCAGGGATGGGGAAGTGCCCTTGTTGCCGTCTCGGGAGTGGTGAAAGTACTGATTTTCTGTTTCCTGTTTTTCTTTGTGTTCTTTGCTTCTCTCCTTCGTTTTCGTATGGTGTTGGGAATTTTGTGTGATACTATACCTTCCACCCCATTTCACTTCACTTTTCCCTTCCCCGTCTCACTTCTGAGATGGTTGAGTCTCCAGGATCTTCTTCATGTAACTATCTTTATCGAGTTTTCCTTTTCATTCTCGTTTTAGTTATGCAAGCTTTTTGTTATCACCCCTCCATTTCTGTTTAGGCTTTTAGCGAGTACCCCCCCCCCCCCAAGAGAGGACCGTGCCCGTACCTCCTTATGTACTAGTACACTACCTTTACTTGCAAAAAAGCGCCGAATGGGGCAAGTACTAGTACTGTACTACCCGAGTAGGGGTAGGGGTAAAGTATTGGGTACACAGGGGTAGCAAAGACCTGCACAAAGAACCCCCCCCGTACCCGAGTATTCAAATTCAAATTGACCAAATTGTGGGCAGGACCACCTCATACTTAAGAAGAAAGTGCCTTCACTTGTTTGAGTGGACCCTCGACAGATCTTTGTTTCTGAAGGTGCACTGTAGGGCCAGCTAGGGACGAAGGAACCTGAACAATAAATCGGAATATCATACCAGATCGCACCGTGGCCTAAACAGGCACCTGTTCTTCCCCCCTTCGCAAGAATATCCAACTCCCCTCCCCGGTCTTGTCCCAACACTTCACTCCCATGCCCAGTGTATTCACAGGTCTCTAAACGGTGGGATTAATCTTGAGTGCTGGACGATGCAAGCGAATCTTGGCGGGAAAAAATAGCAGACACTGACAGCAAGAGGCTTGGTCCGGATCACGTTTTATTCACCGGCATGATATTCTAAGCGGGGCGAAGCCCTGCCCCGCAAGCAGCAAAAGCGGCTTATTACAAGCTTTCACGGCGTATTCGTCTCCGTATTATAATAATATTTATGAATAGAAATAAAACTTGAGAATGGGGGGTTTTTTTTTGGAAAGCACATAACTTAACACCTTACAACCTCAATCGCAACTTCCACCCTGAAAAAATATGAAAGAAAAAAAAAGAGTGCGTGCCAAACACAAACACGTATCCCCTGTAGCGCTGATAATATTATTATGATAGCGCCGAATCTCTCCCTACATCGTGCCAAAATGTAAAACTAGAAAAAACCACGGTATCATAGCCTCGCACTTTTTCCGGAAATGGTGATGGGGCGGTATTATGTCAGAGGCTAAGCCGCGACACACAACCCTTGCTTCTATCAACGCGAGTACTCGTACATAATACAGTTCGATATTGTGGTAAACCTATCACGAGAGTGATATTAGCTGTGAGTAATGCACCCCGCTGATATTTGCTAACCAAACGTTCGGAGCCGAGCGTTAAGCCATTTACATTACGCATTTGTGAGGTTGGATGGATCTGCCGATCAAAGAGATACGGCTAGTGACTCTTTAGCGCACGATGTATTGGTAGGGGTGGAAGGATTATCGGAGTTTCACTTCGGTTTATGCGATGTTCCGAGGTGAAATGGTTTCCCTACTTGGTGGGCGTCCCGCATAGAGAGGGCTAGCTTAGGGAATTCAGCAAAAACCTGTGGTTTGGGCCCGTGTAGGCCAATAAGGGCGAGGCATGTGAATGCTGAGTTGCCCGCTATCTTATGGCGGGGGGCTTGCGATGTGGGGAAACATTGCATTTTGGGTTATGGTAATAATAATGGGGAGAAAAAGAATTGGTCAGGGTAGGGTAACGAAAGAATGCCTGTTACGGGGTCATGTTCGTTACGGGTAAGTGTTTGTTACTGGCTGGTACTTTGTGCCCTCGTTGAAGACTAATCAAGTACTATATGGTACTTCTTTCCGCGCCGACAGTCTTTTGGCTATTTAAACCCATAGCTGTAATAATAATAAAAGGCTCAAGCTGATACCCACCCATACGACATAGGATCTGTTTCTGGCTATCTAGCTCGATGGATTTGCCGTGGGTTTAATAGCAGTATTCAGGCAAGTTATAAATATCGGTGCTTAAATGTCTTCTGTATTAACTGAAGGGTTTGGAGAGCCTTCGACCACGACAATAGCTGCGATGGCAGGCACCAGGACCGTGAGACTAACTCGTCTCATTCAACCAAGACTGTTGCGTCTTGTGTCGGTGACGGGCGTTGTCTCAGGTTCGGATCGGTAAGACATCATTTTCGCCTGTGATAAAGCGAACAGCCTATCGGGACATCACAGCAATAAATGCGGATGTTGAGACAATAAAGGCGGATATAGGAGAAATAAAAGTATCCTTATTTTTACAGGAGGGGTACGGCATATATGAAGGACCAAGAAACAACACCAGCAATCCGGTCCCTCCAGTAGTTCAGATAAATCTAAACAGGTCCATAAGGTACTGGAGTTCAAGCATGACAATGCAGCTCATAGGAGGGTCACTGTTTAAGATGAGGAGAGGTACGAATTCGAGATGGCCTCGAGCCCCTTCAAATCTGAGGGAAGCGGGGTGATTATGTTGTTGGGGGTGGAGGTGTTGCCCTACCCGAACACAGAATACCGTACGGGTAACTCCGCCAACGACAGGCATCTCCAGAGAGAAGAGGTATAATATCAAAGACTCTGTTTTTAATTGTGGAAGTATGATATCATATCCTGCTGGCTAATTTGAACAGTGTAGACCGTCCCTAACCCCGATAGAAAATTTCCCGATTACCGCCCGCAGATGAGGGGGCTGGGCTTCGTTATTTTTCTATAATATCACTTCCAACCGGTAATTGGTGGAGATTAGGCTTGCGAGGCGAGAGCTCTGGGTAACAATACCGGCACTATTCCCCGCAGTTGGTTATTGCTTAACTTTGAGTGGGGTTGTGGTTGCACTCGCGAGTTTAGAGACTACGAGCACAATGCGTTGTGAATTAGCAAGTGCAGTAGGCACAGTACAGTACGGTACAGGTACCGTTACTCCTACAAGGTCCGCCAAGAAGTCTGAAACGGTTACAGGTATTCTGGGTTAACTAGTCAGATAGATCCCTGTCAGTTCCGGTTAATGGGTTCGGATCTTCATACCCAGCGGAGAGTTGGTGAACGGTTAATTTAGGCTAACCCGCAAAACAATTCCTGTGTTGTGCGAGGCACTTTCACAGCATAAACTCGTGAAATAGACTATCTCCGTCAGCCCAGAATAGGTTTGATTTGACAAGTTAGCAGGATTGAGGATACCAGTTAAATGAGAGCCAACATGTCCCGGGTGCCGATCTTATCCCGCCTCAGGAAATGCTAATGCCCCTCAAGAGCTCTTCTCTCAGAATCCGGAGATCACAGGGCTGGCGGAGATGGCGGATCTCACGAGTTTTTACGGTATAATACAGCGCAGTCGGGTACACATATAGACGTCTAATTTTGGATAACAATTCTCCTCGGGCGGAGCACCGTATAAGGGTAGGGGATAATAAACACGAACGGATAAGGACATATTTGTCTGGTCAGCCCTAAATAACTGTTCAATCACTACTTACCGGGCCCTGTACGTGGGGACAATCTTTGCCAACGATAAGGCGCTTGGGCTCAGCCACGGGTCAGGGTTGGGCGGATGATCGACGCCATAAAGGCGCTCTAAGAAAGTGAAAGTAAAATAAGGCTTTCCGCCGTCAAAAGGGCGACCGCCCGTACCGGGTTAGTGGATTGATTAGTGATGCGGCCAGCTTCAAGCGCCAACGTGATCCGCCTGTGGTTGTACTCGAGTACCGTAGTCGATGCAGCTTTGTTCCTCACAGCTCGCTGCCCCCCTCTTCGCCTTCGCACGCGCCGCGCCAGCTTTTTGAGCTACAGGTACAGTACCTCTTTTCAAAAGTGAAGACAACTTCTCGCATTTTGTCATACCTTTCCCTCTCCAAACTTCTCACTAGTAGGAGGATACAGAGAGCTACGGTAGCTGGTGCTCTGGTGCTCTGGTGCTCTCTTTTGTGATTATTTCCCTTTTTTCCCCTTTTTTCCCCGCCACGCCTTGGCTGGTCGTTGAGCTTCCCTATTATTCGGGTTTTTCCCATTCTTGGAAAAAAACTCGAACCTAGGCTCGCCGAATTTGAGCCTCATCCTCTCCTAATTCGTATCTTAGTACGTGCTTACGTCATCCTTCATCCCATCCCTCAACCCCTTCTTTCTCCCTTTCCCTTCTCCCTCTCCCCCTTCTCGCACTCGCGAGATCGCCGCCTTTCTGTTTTCTATTTTTTCGCACCCCCACCCCCTTGTCTCTCCCTCGTCCCTCTCTGTGTCCCTTTCTCTTGCTCACTCGCTCCCCATTATTAATAATTTTTCGGTCTTTCAATTTCCCCTTCTACCAAGCTCCCAAAGTTTTATTTCGAACAAACTCTTTCCTCATTCGTTCCTTTGACTCCGAACGCATAAATTCTTTCTTTCCTTTTTTCTTTCCAAGAATACCCTGTTGAGCCTCATGGCTTTCGCACCCCCCACTACCCCAGCACACAACCAGCACCAGCACGCACCACAGAACCAGTTTCACGGCGTATACGCTTCTGGTGGTGCCTCGTCAAGTGCTTCCTTTAATACCCCCCCCTCGCAGAACATGTCGGGAGTGGGCGTGGTCCAGCAGCTGGACAAGAGTGGGTTGCTGCTAGGGAGGAAGAGAGCATTGGATGGCGGAAGTATTGAGGACACGGAAGGAGCCGCTTATAGGCCTGCGGCTTACAGGACTGAAGGTTTGTTCAAGTTTTCGGGTGATTTTTTCAATTCTTCCTTTTAATAATTTCTCTCACCCTGGTTGGATTTTATTTTTATTTTTTAGTGCTTTTGGGTTCTCGGGCCATTACTGGCTGAGGTTGATGGAGTGAAAAAAGCCAAAACCACGGAACTAACTCTAATAATATGTTAGGTGCCCGCCTCGCTTGCCTGGTAAACGCTTCAGTCACTGTCTGCGGGGAAGATGCGATTTATGCCTTTGGCGGATTCGACCAGTATACCGACGAAGGTGTGTATATTTTCGGTTGTGTTGTGTGATCTCATTCCATTTTAAAGTTGCAGATGCAGGTCTTTGTTTGCTTAGTTGCCGGGATGTCTTGTTATCGCTCGCCCTATTATTTTTTACGTTACCGTATTGACAATTGGCCCTTTTAGTATACAATCATGTGCTCAGATTAGATCTACACACTTACACGTGGACCCTCGTTGATAACTACGGTGACATTCCAAGTGTTAGGATGGGTATGTTCCTACCATATTGTTTTTTGTTATTATTATCCTTACTATTTCTTGGCATCATCTACCGCTACTGCTCCTTCTTGCATACCCCCTCCTTTACCAGTAGCGTCATCGTTACTCTCGCATGGATAGTACTTTACCCACCCTCCCGATGCCCGGCTGTTCGTTTATTAGTCTATTCCTAGGCTGCTGGTTCCCGCCTTTACTAATTCCGTCCGGGTCTTAGGTCACACAACGGTCTATTGGCGTGACAACAAGCTAATAATATTTGGTGGGGAAAATGAGCATCGGATGTTCTTGTCGGATGTATACATCTTTGACATCCCTACCGCGACATGGTCACAGCCGGTCCTTTCTGGACGTCCGCCTTGCGGTCGGTCCCGACATGCCGTCGTTCTACACGATGATAAACTCTTTATTCTCGGCGGCATTCATAACCGATCGGCAATACCTTCTGACTTTGATCCGGAGGAAGATAATGAATACAATCCACAGGAGGTTCTCGATGATATTTGCTATCTTGACCTGAAGACAATGACGTGGAGCAGAAGTTGGACATGGATTGCTAGGTTCGATCATCAGGCTTGGATCAGGGATGGTAAATTGTGGGTGTTTGGCGGTATGGGACAGGGAATGGATCGAACGGGGGAGTTGATATCTTTGGATCTTAATCATCCGGCATTTGCCAGGACAGAGATCAAGCAGACAGGGTACGTTACGAGGCAGCCAGGGCTAGGGGGGGATACTGCAGCTGCAACTGGGGGCCAGAGCCGAATACTTCGCTCTCATCGCCCTTACGGTCCGAATTCTCCACGACCAATCACGAGCTCGCGACGGAATACACCCCCGCCGAAAAAACAGGCAGTACCCGCTGCTACCGCCTCAGTCTCATTTCTCTGGGGTCGGGACATACCCTCCGAGGCGCATGGCACACATTTCCATCATCTTTGCGGAAATACTCTGCTTGACTTTGTGACTTCTGCGAATACAATTCGGCCATCTGAGACGGGCCTCTGCGCACTTAACCTGGATGACATGACATGGAGGAAAATCGCTGACGGCATTGATATCGTGGGGGGAGGGTTATGGAGGTGGCATTATCTAGCGATATCTCCGGATAGCACTATGGCTTACCTTCTCGGATGCCCTACTGATACTGATGATGTGGGAGAAGGGGAAGAGTATCTTTCGGATGTGCTGCCCATTGATTTGAGCCGATTCGGTATGAATGTTGACCAGAAGGAGGGAGACAATCCCAAGGCTGGGACACTGGGAATGGATCTGGCTTGTTTCTTTGATAAGCCCGATTTTGGCTCGGATTTTGTGGTTCGAGCGATAGAGGATGAAGCTGCGGAGGGTGATGAGTGGGATATGACCGGGGTATGGGGGAGAAGTATCATGAACGGATCGAACAAGATGCATGGTATTGATGAAGGCCATAATCGGCCGGAAGGGGGTTCTGGAGATGATGACCTCCCACCGGAAGAAGTTCTAGGGCCCCCCATAAGGGTTCACAAATTCATTCTACTTTCGAGATGGCCGCACTTTGCGACCTTATACGGCGCTCGGATGGTTGAGTTTCATAAAAATAGGATGTACTTACCAGAGCCATACACCGTCGTCCGCGCGTTTTTGTACTACTTATATACCGACTCTGTGGCGACATCACCTTACTGCCCCAACCTTTCCACCGTGGCTGGTCTACTCGTCATGGCGAACTTGTATGACTTGAAACGACTACGAGCACTCGCTCTAAATAGACTGTTCTCAGAGCTCGACGTCGAATCCGCAGCTGTAATCTGGGAGCGTGCTGGCGTTGCTGGCGAAGAAGGCTTGCGAAAGAAAGCTGCTGGCTTCGTCTTGACATACTGGGGTCGTATAGTCCGAACAATGGGTTTCAGGCGCCTGAGTAGACGGAGCCTGATGGAACTTTGCGAGGAAGTCGATGTGGAAGGGCGCATAATGGGTAGTGAGGAATTGGGTGCTGTAGGTGCTGTCGACGGCGGCGTCGTTGGTTTATACCCGGGTGATCTTGGAGGGTTCATGACTGAAGAAGCGCGGATGAGGGCGAAAAGAAGACAGTATGTAGACGACCCGGATGATCTGGAGATCGGAGAGGGGGAGGAGGATGAAGAGATGAGTTGATGGGATATGACCTGGATTGAATTGAATTGATAGACGTGCGTTGGTGTTGGCTAGCTTTTATTGTCGCCCTTTCCCTTCCATCCTGTTTTTTCTTGCTTTTTTCTTTCAAAAACTGAACACAGATTGTGTTTCAGGGGTTCTTGGCTTGATTGCCTGGAGTGGGTGGGGTTCAAATGTACATGGCGATTAGGATGGGATCTTTTCATTTTTATTCACTTTTTTCTCATTTTTACCCTCTTTGTCATCTCTTTTTCTCCCTCCTATTTTCAGAGTCTTATTCCCCGTGGAAATCTGAGCAAGTAGGGTATTACCAAGTGAGCGAGTGGTATTGAACGAACGAATGGATTTGCTAAGGCTATACATGAAATTGTGGGGTAATTTATTAATGGTATCATGGATCATCACTCGTAGCTTTTTCCCAGGGTCTGGCGGTGACCGTCTTTGGTATGACAGCGGAGAGTATGGTATGGGGGATACGATAATTTCCACATCGCAGTAGAAAGATAAGACAAGAATTAGAAAGAGCAAATGATTATTCTGGCTCTCTTGATTGATTAAAGTTTGGGGAAGCAACTGCCATTACAGACTCTCTAGTGCCACTCGCGAGTGATAGGGGAGTTCAATAATCAGCTGGTTACAATGTACATCACCCTCCCACAGGTTGTGCGAAGGTTCTGTTATACTCGGATGAGGTGAAGGATAAGCAATACTTCTATGCCCTGGAGTGATATGATCTGATAAGCTAGGTCTCACTGGGTGCTGGGGGAAGAGGAAAAAAGTGCCGAGGCGGAGATTACTCTCTGTTGTAAAGAGGTTCGTTTTTACTGTTTTCATTGTCTGGTTCGTGGATCTCCCCATAGGTATCATACATAGTCCAGAGTCGGATTCTGCCATCTCCAGGTAGGACGGACCTTTCCCTACAGCCTCGTCTTTGCCCTCTTAGTCCCTTATTGGGGGGTCCTTGCTACCCCCAGTGTTCCCAACCGTCCCGGGCAGACTGCAGGGCCCTGACATCCTGTAACGGGGGCACTCTGTAGGAAGATGGATCCTCAGATTGCGACCACACTGAAGACTCAAAGTAGAAGTAAAAATAAAGATAAAGATAATTCAAAGTAGAATCAACTTGAAGTGGTTAAACTTAATATCGTTAATCCTGAAAGCTTCACTCAATAAGTTCTCTCAAGGATCGTTGGTTATCAGAATGACACTCACTCTAAGAATACACTTGGTTGAACAGTGATCTCTTTAGCTCTCTTTACCTCTCGACCCCGATCTCTTTACTAGAGCGCAACCTGAAGCCTCCATTAGCACTAGCAACTAGTAAGTCTATAGCCAGTCCTATTGTATTATCTTTAAACAGAAGTAAACTTGTTACATTAAATACCTTTTTTTAAATCCAATGAATAAAAAAATACATAATTTGATCCAAGAGACTATATTAGCCTACTGGCATGGCAAGTGACACATATTGACTGCTACGTATGTCTCCTTGCCAAGATCAGGTACCTGTTTTGGAATAGCCCTTGAGGGCCATATCATACATAGGATAGTGTTGGCAGAGCTTATCTCAAAAAGTACTAGGGTGTGAAAACCCTGAACTAGTAGCTGGAGTCACTGCAGGTAATTAACGTCTTCCGAGCCTAGAGCTAACCAGTAGTCTAACCATTGAACCTGTCATTTCCTTCACATGCTATTTTCTATATCAATATGAACTCGGAAACTATAATATTATCTAGAGGTGTCCAAATTTGCACTACCTACTGTAAGAACACTTGCAACCAAAGTGACAGCAATTTACGGAAGATCCAAGATTGCTGTGAATCGTCCTGTCATTCTCATATTCTCCGACTTTCACCGTCTACTAGCACTATTCGCCACTCTCAAACAACTGGAACGCTATACTTTTTATGTCTCCGCGGTGGCTATTCCAAAGTAGGTGCTCCATCTGAGCGAAGGAACACATTACCTTCCTAGAGTGCCGCTCACTTTCCGGAGGTCTCCTGAAGCCTGTATTCTTGAGTGGTAAGTAGATGTGGGTATTTTCTAGTCGAAGCATGCTACAGGTTGAGGTCAATTTGTGGTGCATGACTCCCTGACGGGTGGAGTTTGATCCCGGATGGTATGGGCTTCGTCTCCTGTTGAGTTTATCCACACCACTCTGAAGGAATCTTGCAAAGCGGAGCAAGTGAAGAAGAACCAGGGTGGGTGTTTTTTTCTTTGAGAATCCAAGGCAAGGTACATCACAACCTGTCAATATGGATATTATTGGAGACTGGAGGGGCATAATCAGGAGATATTCTCTGATTCCTACCTTACCCCCGATCACAGCAGCATACTCGGGGCCACAATTGGTAGCGCAGTAGACTAGGAAGAGCTATAGGGGATTATGCGGCGATTCATACTCCCATTGACGCTTCGGTAAGTAAGTAAGGCTAGAGCCATGAGTTGCGCATAACCCCCTCCCAGGTCGTCAATTGGTCTACCGGAGTGAATGAACAAGCATCCCGTATCACACCCATCGAACAAGGTATCACACCACACCAGTACTACCCCCAGATCGTTCTTGTTTGTTTTTTTCCCACGTAAGCAAAGTATTTAAAATCGCAAGACATCTTCAAGGTCACGCCCATGATGAAGTTAGTTCATTCTTTGACAAATAAATCACAGCCCATCACTCATGCACAACCAACACCGCCACCGCCACAATAATAAGAAGAAAAAAAATGACACCAAAAATAAACTAACCAACCAACCTCCCCCCCCCACCCCCCCCGCCAACTTCAAATAAACCCCGGACCGTACCGCAGCAAAGCACAGTAAGGTCCGAATCCAAATTCCGAATCAGAACCCTACCCTACCCCACCAAACCAAACAGTCCCACCCTACCTAACAAATAGGGCAACGAGATCTCTCCCTACAAAAAAAAAAAACAAAAAAAACACGGGTATTCGGACTAATCGGGGGGGGGGGGCGCCCCCGCGCGCCCGGGCGGGGGGGCGGGGGGGGGGGGAGGGGGGGGGGGGGGGGGGGGGG
>Ga0307517_10002315_pt1 | contig 30744 bp, 15 predicted proteins | sample 23_EM_MG_FD_194515 | JGI IMG/M metagenome (GOLD analysis project Ga0307517, IMG submission 194515) | Populus trichocarpa ectomycorrhiza microbial communities from riparian zone in the Pacific Northwest, United States - 23_EM | ecosystem: Host-associated > Plants > Roots > Unclassified | place... | reverse complement strand
TAATAGTGTAAATGCTGCTATGTGGTCTTGCCTGCTTCCATCCTTTTTATTTTTATATTTTAAAAATATTTTAATTTTTTTCTTTAAATTAGGTTGGCTCTTCAACCTTTCTCTAGACTAATGTTTGACAGTGTGGTAGCGGTTGCTTTTCAAATAACTTTTCGTGCCGAAATACATGCCAATGATATTTTTTCATTTTTTTTAAAATTATTTTTGACATCAACACATCAAAACGATCCAAAACATACAAACTATATTAAATTTTAGCAAAACAAAAAAAAATAAATTTTTTGAAAACGCGGTTTGCACCGTGTTCCCAAACGGTTTTTAAGCTAGGTTGCTTTTTCTTTTTCTTCTTCTTCTTCTTTTTTTATTTTTTTTATGTGTGTTTATTAATCTCATTCTCTAGGTTAGGTTGCTTTCTCTTAATCATAAATTCACGCTTCACGTGAGGGATGTTAGAATCCCACATTAAATAACACCATATTATTAAGTCCCTTGGAAATCCTCACTGCCATGAGAATGAGATTAATAAACACACAAAACAAAATGATGGTGGTAATATCTTGGCAATGTCTAGGAATTATTTAATTAATTTATTTCAGCATCTCAAGTCAGAAGATAATATTTCGGCAATGTCTAGGAATTATTTAATTAATTTATTTCAGCATCTCAAGTCAGAAGATAATAATTAATTAATTTATTTCAGCATCTCAAGTCAAAGAATTAGTTAAAATTTTGATTTATAAAACTTGTTCAAGAAATAGGCTTGCTGTAAGGAGAAGAAAGAAATAGGCATTGTTGACCCCAATTAAAAAGCAATTGATGGGAAGAAACAGTGGATGAAGATGATGATACCATGATAACAAGTTTAAAGAAAATTATAGAACACTGAGAAGACTTTATACACAGGCGTATAATTAGATAACAAAGAAAAATTGCAATGCGAGATGATATATAGATCAAAAGCCTCTATTTCTTCCCAATGATAAGAACTTGGGATCAAGACGGTTTGCTCCCTCTGTGGTCTCAGGTTCGAGCCTTGTGGTTGCTCATATGATGGCCACTGGAAGCTTACATGGTCGTTAACTTCAGGGCCCGTGGGATTAGTCGAGGTGCGCGCAAGCTGGCCCGGACACCCACATAAAACTAAACTAAAAAAAAAAGCCTCCATTTCTTGGCATAGATCATATGCGTCAGCTTCATTTGTTTATGGAGGTAAATTAATTCTTAAATCTCTCTTGGAATGTTTCTATATGCTGAAAAAGTTTTAGGATCGCATATGACTCGGTGAACTTGACTCACATGCTTATTTATGTTTTTTTTTTTTTTTTCCAGACCATTTCAACAATCTTATATATATGGTATATGCCAGGATTCTTCCTTCAATTTTAAATAATGCTTTTATAAAATGTCTGCACGTCAGGATGGCTAGGATAATTTTATTATCATGCAAGAGAAGTTTCAAAAGATATGAGTTGACTTACATTTATTTACTTATATAGCACACATTTATTCTTAACGATGATGAAAGAAGAATGCACCTTGTATTTTAAACATCAACTCAACTAGACTATACTATACTATACTACAACTTTGTGGTATACTTGTAATTAATACCCTTAAAAATTGAATAGAAAATGACAACATTATCATTTAATTGAGTAATTAAAGGCGATTTGATATAGATGAAGAGGAACATCAAAGAGGAGATTTGATCTTGATCTAGGAACAAAATATTTGTTTTCTTTTATCAATTTAAGTTGCTTGTTCTCTATCCTTACTTTTTAATTAAGTTTTTGCAGCATGCATGTTAGGGTTATTGATAAATGTTTAGAATTTAGTTTTTTGATAAGCGTTATGGTTGAAATTTAGTACCTAGTTATAATATGTCATATGCTCTTCTATTTAATAGGTAATTTTTTTAAATTAAAGTTGTGGATGATTGGAATATGTTACTCGAATATGTGATTTTTTAGTTATAAGAATATAAATTTTTTGAAACTCACTCTTGGTTAATTAGAGAGTGAAAATCACCCTAAATGTTTTTATGGCTCCAAAAACTTGTTATTTCTGTTTAATATGTTACTAAAAATTTTTAATGTGTTTTTAATATTATTTAAGAAATTTTACAAATTTATGAAAAAAAATTTCTAATTATTGAAATTTAGTTGTTAATAACTAAAATTTGAAAAGTGAACAATTCTTAATAATTCTATTTGAAACATTTCAATATACTAACATAAATTGAATTTTTCTTCTAGAACTTGAATGCGTGGAAGATGTTTAATAAAGAGCTTGATTTTTATACAAATTAATCTATTTAATTGATAAATTATTTTCTAAAAACAGTCACGGTTAATAGTTTTTGACATCTCCATTTTAATTATTCTTAGAATACTAATTTACTTGAAATAAAAAAATTTCTTAGCCTTTTCTGATAAGATTTTGTAATGTTATTAGTTTTTTTTACCATAATTTGCATATGTTTTACACAATTATTTTTGGTACTTAATTATTAAAAATAGATATTTTATAAGTAAAACAAGGAGTTGTAATAACATGGTTATAGTGTTAGGTGATTCTTGGAGGGAATTTTAGAGTCATTTAAGCTAGTTATATATTTAAGTTTTGATTATATAAAAAAATCAGAAACAAGCTCATGTATTATATTAGATATTAGTGAGCATATAATTTATGGTGATTGTTATTGTTAGGAGTGCTTGATTGACTCTAAGGCTAATCTTGGACTTGCGTATCTGGTAAGTAATTGATCATCTCTTTGATTAGTTATTTTGAGTTAGAAAATATATATTCATGCATTAAATAAGTTTTTTTTAATTAAAATATTTATTGTTTCGTAAACTAGGTTGATCAGGCATGTTAAATGATTTATAAATAGTGTTAAGTGTTTTGTAAGAGTATGTTTAGGATTGCAAAAATGTTTTGAATATGTTTTGTTTTTATGAACTCATTTGTGGATTGAATATGAATATTAATTTGATTGACTATATTTTAGACCCGACCTTTGGGGGTTAAACATTGACACTTATAAACATGTCTGTTTAGAATTTGATCCCTAGTCATATGATAAAATATAATTAGTGATCTATGATGAATAAAGAAGTGATATTTTTGAGATTATAGTGAATTTTTTTTATTGCAATAGTAATTTTTGGTATTGAATTATTGGGGTTATGTTAAGTTCTGAGGACAAAACTTTTTAAAAAGTGGAGAGAATGTAATACTCTACAAAATTGAATAGGAAATGACAATATTATATTTTGATGAGTAATTATAGATGACAATGGTTGAGGGGAAATTAAGATATTTCACATAATCTAATATATATACACATACACACGGAAAAAAAAAGTATTAATAAATAAAATAATATAATTAATTAGGTTTTCTATTATGCCATTTTTATTAATTAAGGGTATTATAAGTACTAGTGAGTATATTAGTAAGTACATAATAATTCAAAGAATAAAAAGAAAATAAAACCCTAGAGTAACTAGCACTCTATTTTGTCTGTAAGACCCCGCACTTTCTCATCCATTTATACTTAAGTTCATTGATTGTGTGCGTTAAATAATAATAAAAAAGGATAATTTGTTTTTAATAATAATAATAATAATAAAGGTAATCTAAACTCACAATCTAACAATTTCATCATTTACTACAATGATAAAAAAAAAATCCACACGTTTCTAATTACAACACTTACTAAATTACATACATATAAATTGTTCTTAAGATAGTCATTTAAAAATACAAGAATTCCTTCAACATGGAAATCTAGTTAGTTCGATGTCACTTTAAAAGAATTTAAGATCTTCAAGGAAAAATACATGTAACACATACTAGTATCTGTAAATTCACCACTGGAACCTCTATTAACTTAAACACAACAAATCAAATTATACACATGCATATCTATTGCCCGAAAACTTAAATCAACTATAGAAATAATCACTCCCTTGTGACCATTTCTCAAATACATTTCTTCCATACAACTTCATAATTTCTTTTAATAGTTATTTAAAATGTTATGTTCTTCTTCCTTCACCCCCATGAAATACTATCACAATCCTTATCATTTTAATTCAAATTCCTTTAATTATGGGCTTTATAGTTTGTTTTATTATACTAATGAATGACTATTTAATTTTAACAAGAAATTCATTAGTAATCGAACATATCAATAATTTTTTTATTTTGAAATTCTTAAAAATTAAATTAATTCCAAGGAATTATCACAATTTCGTTATCCAATAACCACATTCACGTTCTAAATAATCAATTTATATTTTTCTAACTTGACAGTCGGAGACGCATTTGTAGTTCTATATCAACTCCTGATTCACCCTTAATATCAATGGCTTAATATCTTTGATATCCAATGTTTTGAAATTTATTTTATGCTCACCTAGTGTTGTGGACTTAACTATGGATGTGATAATCGAATAATACTCATAGATCATACTCAGATTTAATTATGGATTCTTCAATCTATGTAATTCTCTCAACATTCATGAACAATTCGTTAACTTCAACAATCATGTTTATTCTTTTAAAAACATCTTAACTCAATTTCAACATTTAGGGACATATTTATAATCTTTTAAGATTATCAGTATCTTTACCAAAATTTCAGCAGGGTTTCTCCTTAAATGGATCATTCCTAAATTTTCTCAACCTATAAATCAAACAGACAACTCAACACACACACACACACACACACACACACAAAGATGTATATCTGATTCAATCATTCTGGATCTTATTCCAACATGGCTCCATGACAACCACACGACTACCTTATTAACACTCAACCATGATCAATCTTACAACATTCCATACCTTTTATGTTTGCTAAGTCATATTTTTCAAATTCAGACGTTTTTTTAATACCGAGTTAAAGTTGACGACGTAGAATTTCATTAAACCTTATACCAGAACATTCATTTTCTCTTTTATCTCTTCCATTTGGTTTTTATATGCTTTTCTTTATTTTTTATTTTTCCACTATTTTCATACTTTTATTTTCTAAACTAACACATGAATATTTTATTTCAAATTCTCAAAATCCAAAGTCATCTTTTTAACTCCAATACTTGATGTTCTCATTTAACATAATAGCTTTCTTATTAATTTCATAGATTTTATCCGGGGGTTTACATTATCAAACAATCAAAACCTATATCAACATAGAAAGGGAGAGGAAGATCAAGGATGAAATTTGATCTAGGGCCAAAATCTTTGTTTTCTTTTATCATTTTATGGAGTGTGTTCTCTATCCTTATCTGTTAATTGAGATTTTACATGCATATTAGGATTATTGAGAAAGGTTTAAGAATTAAGGTTTTTATAATATTTGATTTTTAATCACTTTTAAAGAGTTTATGTTATACTAATGGAGTCTTAGACTGATAGAAAACCATTTAAAATGATTTTATATGTTTTTGGTATATTAATTTAAAGTAAAAGTGAAATTAAGAAATTAAAAAAAAAGATAATAAGTTGGTAAATTTAGGCCACCAGAATTGGTTATAGTTGAAATTTAGTACCTAGTTATAGTATGTCATGAGTTCTTTAATTTAATTGGTCATTTGTCTAAATTGGAGTTGTAGATTAAGAATTATGATCATTGAAAACATGTCACTTCACTATATAATTTTTGAGTTATAAGAATATAAATTTTTTAAAGCTCACTCACGGTTAATTAGAGAATATAATTTTCCCCTAAGTTTCATGGCCTCAAATATTTGTTGTTTCTGTTTAATGTGTTGCCAAATAGTTTTAGTGTGTTTTAAATTTTCTTTAAGATTTTTTATGAATTTATGAAAAAATATTGCTAATTATTGAAATTTAGTTGGTAATAACTGAAACTTATTTTGGAGAGTGAACAACTTTTATAGTTCAATTTGAAACATCTTGATATACTAAATTAATTGATTTTTATGTAGAATTTGAATATGTGTAAAGTGTTTCATAAAGAACTTGGTTTTTATACAAATTAATCTATTTACTTGATAAATGATTTTCTAAAATAGTCATAGTGAATAGCTTTTGACACCTTCATTTTAATTATTCTTATAATACTGTTGTACTTTAAATAAAAATGTTTCTTGGCCTTTTCTTATCAGATTTTATAATGTTATTATTTTTTTTTACCATAACTTGCATATATTTTACATAATTATTTTGGTATTTAATTATTAAAAATAGATATTTTATAAGTAAAACAAGGAGTTGTAATAACATGGTTCTAGTGTTGGGTGATTCTTGGAGGGAATTTTAGGGTTATTTAAGATAGTGATATATTTAAATTTTGATTAAATTAGGAATTAGAAACAAACTCATGTATTGCATTGGATATTAATGAGCATATAATTTATGGTGATTGTTATTGTTAGGTTGTTAGGAGTGCTTGATTGTCTCTAAGGATAATTTTAGATTTGCGTATTAGGTAAGTAATTGTTCATCTCTCTGGTTAGTTATTTTGAATTAAAGAATATATATCTATGCACTAAATGAGTTTTTTTTATTAAAATATTTATTATTTCATAAACTAGGTGGATCAGACATGATAAATGGTTTGTAAATAGTGTTAAATGGTTTTTGAGATTATGTGTATAATTGTAAAAGTGTTTTAAATATGATTTTGAATATGTTTTGTTTTTGTGAACTCATTCATAGATTGAATATGAATATGAATTTGATGGACTATACTTTGGACTTGACATTTGGGGTTAAACATTGACACTTATAAACATGTCTATTTAGAATTTGATGCCTAGTCATAAGATAAAATTATTAGGTTTCCCGAAACACACACACGCAATGGAAACAATAAATTCAAATTTTTTCCAGGAGTTCCAAGGATCCCGTTAGACAGATCTAGGGTTATTTAGGGTTTATGCGAAGATTACCTGAAGATCTGAACTTCTTTTCAACTTTGAATATATACTTTAAGGTTGGGTTGTCGCAAACCACAAGCTGTACAATTATCCGACCTCTAATAGTAATCCATTTAAACCACTGATGAGAAATCTTCTAAACCTTTTTAGGAGAGATGAATTGTTTTTTTTTTTTTTTTTATCAAATGTAAGTATATATAAAGATAAAAAAGAAACAGAGCCGGGAAGCTAGTAAGTCACATATACAAACATGTAAAACCTAAGGGAACATCTTCCCAAGATAAGCAAATTAAGTTAACATATACAGATTACAATGCAAAGCTGGAGAGGGAAACAAGATCCCTTAACATAAAAATATAAACAAAATTGGTTAACTAAGGAACCTATAAGTAGAACAGGTGCTGAAGTTAACCAACAAAAAAGCCATGCAGCGCCAAAAAATCCAGCCACAACAGCATATCAACCACAACAGCATATCAAGAAGAAAAGAGAGGTCAGGCCATTCCGAACCCACCCACCAACAAAAACAAAAACCACAGATTCAGCACTGCATCCTAAGACCAAGCAGAAGCCAGCCAGGGGAGAGATGGATTGTTATACCTTAGAGTTCTAGCTCTTTTTTTTTATTATTTTTGTGTTTTGGTATTGATATATTGTACTCTTCTCACTTTAAAACTCTTCTTGTGCTCGTCTCTAGGTTTGGACATTGTGTGAGGGTGGTTATCATAGTCTTGATGTCTTAGGGCAGGTCATCTATTATTTCATGTTCAATTATCAATTTCAAGCCTGAATTAGGTAAATCTTGGGTTCGTGAAATCAATTAAAATTCCTTTAGGGTTTGCATCAATACCTCTATGAATATCAGGGTTTGAATCCGACCCCTGGTCATGACATGATTCTAACCTATACGTACCAACCTGCCACGAGCCAGCTTAACTATTGAACCGATTAGCTACTGGCTACTAATATATAAGCTTAAGTATTAACACAATTGATAATAACATATTTTATCATCGTGCGATATGATGAGATTTGTTTTAGGTTGTAATGTAATAGCATTTTTATATGCTCAGGGTGTGCTATTAGTATCCCCTCATAATGAACAACTTAAATACACAATTGATAATATCGGCAGAATCTTAAATAGGAATGATGACTTAATTCAAATAGATAGATGCCAACCCAATCTGCTTGAATGCGTGTATTTTTTTTTAATAATCACTTTATCTAATAAGTAATATATAATCTATGAATATTATAAAACCCGATCTGAAACTTAATCTATAATTAACCCAATATATATTATTTTATGTTGAATAATAAATAAGTTGGATGATGAATACCTATATTCCCAATATCTTTGAGTATAAATATCTAAATTTTTTTATAAAAAAAATAATAGATAAAATATAAATATAGAGAAAGTCAATCAGTAATACTAAATGTCATCCCTAATTTAAGCATTTAAGCTGAGAATCTCGGCTCAAATAAGCAATTCAATAAATACTATTAAAATCTCGGATGAAGCCGTGAGAAGAAAACCCATTATCACCCCAAATCTAATTATGACAATGAACCAAAGATTTTGAAGGAACGATGGGGCATTTGAATGGCAAACTAAGATGGGCATTTTAGTGGGGTTGAATTAATGAATAAATATGATCACTTCTGTTTCCTTCATCACTCAGAAGAATGATAAACGAATAGGCAACCATAATATCCTTCACCGGAATACTGCTTCTAAAGGAAAATGAAACCATTTTACCTTACAACGGTAGCGAAGTGGCGGAGAGGGATTAGGCAAAGGAAAGCACAAGGATCACGTCAACAAGAAAACAAATACATTGAAAACATAATATTAAACCAATCGTCCAATACAAGTCGTTGAGGTCTAGCCTAGCAAACTTCATCGTGTTTTGATCATCGGCAAATAGCTCTACATGCCCAACTCATATTTTGTACAAAGCTGATATCCGTAGAAAGAAAACCGAGATATGTGACTGTTTATTAAGATACAATGAAGACAGCAAAAATTAGCCCCCATGCAAAATTTGGGGTTCATCTCCAACGCTTCAGACAATTTACACGCTCCGAGGTTGATATCGGATTTGGATAGCGCCACCATCAACATGCAAGCACTTCTCACCGCAACCTTTGACAATTTAAACTCTGATGAAAGATGTGATACAAATTAAATATTGATGGTCGCCTCCCATAACCTAAGAACTCCATTACGACCACCACTGCATATCCTTTTCCTTTCGAGATCAGAAGCCACACATCTAACCTGAATGCCACAAACAGAAAAGAGGTGAAACTCGTAAAACGATGACCCATGTTTTCCTCTACAATATTATTGTTTCCAAGGGACAGCAGAAACAAATGCCTATGAATATATCAGAACAAATATTCAGGTTCGACATTGATCAAAATTTAAGAAATATGCATCTAAGGAGAGACATGGTTGCATATGAAGCAAATATTAAAACATGTAGAGTAACCATGTGAACTGCAGCCTTAAAATGCCCTCAAACTGCAGGCTGCAACCAATTGTTATTGCATATGTGATTCCACTGAATGGAAGGCTGCCATTTGCTTATTTAGTTAAAGGTTCGACTGGCAGTAAGACACTGACAGAGCACTTTAACTGGACTTGAGCTTACATCAAATGGTCCTATTTAAGAATCAAACTAGTCTACTAATAATATTAGTTACATACCTATTGACTAATAAGCAAAATAATCAACTGCCAGTGTTTCTGGTTGAGTAGTCAGTTCTGGAGAGAAATTGAACACATAGGATGCCAGAACAAACAACCAGAACAGCACATCTGCTTTCTGGAGTTGTGACAGATCATTTATCAATAGGGGCTTATGACATCAGACAAGACCAAATGAGATTAAATGGGAAGGCAAATGATTGCTAGATTACACCTACCAGGCAAAGGACTTGCTGGCTTAAAAAGCAGGTAAAAAAAAAAGCTTGGAGGTATCAACTATCAAGTAACCACAATATCTTCTAATGGCTGATCAGGAGATAGAAACTTTGACACCAAGAGAAAGCTGAATGAAGAAAGATTTATAGATGGAATAGAACATTCAATTCCCTTGCAAGATCATTATCTAGGAATGTTAGATGAAAGCAGACAACAGCTGAGTAGGAAGTAGGCTCTACATGTCGAGGATTCAATTCCACCTGAGCATTAAGTGTAGATTAACTAAACACTTTCAAAACTATGGTTAGGGCAAAGCACAATTTCAACCACATTTCATCACACTACCAACAAGGCCCTTAATCTAAAAAAAATAGGTTTGGGTGTTTACCTAGAGGGGTTGGGGAAGGAAATGATGGTGGGTTGTGTGGCGTGTGATTGTGGAGTTTGTGCAATGCTGTTTTATTTCTCAAATCCATCTTTTACTTTCCTTCTATTTTCCTGGGTCCCACAATAGTACATTAGTTTTTATTTTTAAATTATATATGGTTTCAATTTAAATTTAAAAAATTGTTAGGCCCTACCATTACACAATTTTTACACCCCTACCACAACATCCTTTACACTCAACCCTTCAACCACATTTTTACACCACTCATCCTTAACACTTAATCTCCAACTTTCAACACCGTGCCAGAACAACCTAATACTCAATCCCATATTATAGCGAGTTTGGAGTCAAAATGTATTCAATGCACTAAATCACCTTGAACTCAACATTTAACACTCCACACTTGACATTTACTTATTTGACATTTTCCTTAAAACTAGAATGAAGATGCAAACCAAACAGCGGAAGAGATTGTTTAAACCTTCTCAACATATCTAAGCAAATTTTGAGTGGCACTGGATGAGTTTGTAAGGTTAAAAGAGAGAGTGGGGAGGCACCCCAGAGGACATATTAGATTTGAATGGGGTTGAGAGGGTTTATGGGATGAGAGAGGGAAATTCTTACTGTATTACACAAGGTCCAAAGTACCCAGTGAACAGACACACATGAGTAGCAGAAATAGCAGTAGTAACTAGGAACATAGAACAGTTATATAAAACCACCAAAATTCATACCATAGCAACTGTCCTTTGCGGTGTCCTGTAAAGATGCCACCCAGCCATTTTTGATCCTGTGCTAGAGAAGCTGCCAAGTCTATCTTGAGGCCGGTGAAAGAGAGACATAGAATTGTCAGCTGCGCCAATTCCCAACCAGTGTTCCCCAGCATTGATGGATAATATAGGAGCTGAATGAATGGTAACATTCTTCACGCATCTTATGCCTCCTGCACACATTATGTTAAAAATGATATCAGTGGTGCTCAAAGGAAAGGACGGACAAGAAAATTTTAATCAGAAAAATGATTTGTAAATGGAGAGGGACATGAGAAATTTAATTGGAAAAATGAAAATACAAACTTTTTTCTTGTGCCATATGACATATCATGCAAGACACTGAAAGCAGGCCATGCAGAAATGATACCCTTGTACAAAGTATAGAAACTGTTAAATTTTAAAGGAAGAATGGTCAAAAGGCTTTTTTTGTTGCTTGGCTTTCAACCATTACCAAGGTAAGACTACAGGCAAAATATGTTGCAATTCCAAAAAAAAATTCACAAACCAAACGTGGGTAGGCATTATGTTTTTACCATTGATATGGACTGCACTGGTATCAAATTATTTTAATTGACCTCTCAATATAAGTACATAAAAGACATTCACATACATAGTATATGTAAAAAAATAAAACAAATAGAAATGGAAAAAAATCCTCTTAGATTAAGGATTAAGTAAATGCCATACTTGCACTTACAACATGTCAATGCCAAATAGAGGGGGATAGAAAAATAAAAGGAGAAAATTAGAACAAGAAAAAGTCAAAATGGTATTGTTTGCAATATGCAACAATAAACATGAATGAAACATTAAGTGCTTATTAGCTGGTAGAGCTTGGTAAGTATAGTATAACCACAATTACATCCATTAAAATACATGTGTTCCTTAAAAATTCTGAGACACGATACTGGTATTTTGTGGACAAACACTGCATTACTTCCTAAATTAAATGAAACAGAGAGATGTTATTGGCCCATGTATGGACAACTCCTTCATGATATAATATCCTCTGATGCAAGTCAGATGAGACTCTCAAGTTGGAAAAATTACGTCTTAACAGGGCCAAACATAGAACAGCTCAAAAAACAAAAATAAAAGGATAGGAAGTTCAACTTGGCAAGAAAATATTACTGCTCTTACCCTCCTCATTTTCCCAAAACCGGAGAAGTCCATCAGTTGAACCTGAAAAGGATATCTCAAGTCAGTACATATCTTCAGCAGTTCATGTTGGCACTTGAAACATATTTCAGTATGAATCTTTAACATTCATTCGATTAAGATATCACGTAGCCCTTCAAATAAATGATAAATACCATAGGAGCACAAGGTAAATGCAATTGAATCTGAACAAAAAAAAAAGTAAAAGATATTATTTACCTGTTATTATTCCTCTGTCTGACATGGAATATTCAACGCATAATATTGGACCAGCATGGCAGGCTAGAACAGCATCGCATGTTCCTCGTGAAACAGACCACACTCTGGCAGTCCAATCATCACTACCAGTAATCAGTGTGTCTCCAACCATTCTAATTGACCTACATGATGGACAGACAAATAGCTCCTTCACAACTGTAATTAACAGTTATCATAAACAGAAGAAAAATACTCTGCTCAGCTCACCGAATCCATTTTGTGTGGCCTAAAAGCTTGTGCATCTGCCTACCAGCACGGATATCCCATATGTTTGCAACCCTAGTAATGCAAGTGTTGAGCAGGTTGGTTTTCAGTAGTCAGTAACAGAATAAAGATTCAAAAAAACATGCTGTAGCATTTGTAAGTTCAAAGTACATACGCATCTCTACCAGCAGCAGCAAGAATTCCAGTGGAATCATCATACTCCATGCATAGGACTGCACTAGAGCAACGGCCAACTGTTGCCACACAAGTATCAGTTCGAACATCCCACATCTTAACAGTTCCATCATGTGCAGCAGTAAGGACACGTTCACCAGACAGCATACGGACAGAGCTAACCTACAAGAATAAATAGAAGGATTATTTTCGAATTCAAATATCTTTTCCATATGTTTTCATTCGCCACCTCAGTGATGTGTTAATTACTTAAGTAACTAGCAAAGAAAAGTTGCTTAAACAAGAACTTTTGTTCGTGTTGCAAACTTGCAGTATGCAAGAGAAAGCATAAGTGTTATACATGTTCTCCAGAAAAGCAATAATAAGAAAATCATTGTTTAATTAAGTAAAGAAAGTAGCATAACAAGTAAAAAAGAAACGAAACACAAATTTTTTGATGTGGGGAACTTTCTTTAATATTTTTTGTCTAATAATGTTTATTGCATTATTTCATTAATTGTTAAGGTTTTTAGATTTTGAGAAGTTTAAGAAGAGTCCAAAATGCAGTTTGATAAATCAGTCATAACTTTTAATCTAACTGTTGGATTGAGTTGATAGAAGATTCTAAATGCCCTATTTCCTATTGAATTAAAGTATCATCATGATTGGATATTGGGAAAACCTTTAAATAAGACTTGGAAGTTACTGTGTAAGATTGTCTTTATTTACCTTATTGTATTTGGGGTTCTTTTTTCAATTTAGCCTAGGACTTTTAATTTAATTAATATTTTACTAGTTAGGAATCCTAACGTTAGATGGATTCTATTAGTTAATTTTAATTAGGAATTCTTTTGTATAAGGATTTTAGGCCTAGAACTAGTATAAATAAGGATATCTAGTTTATTTAAAGATTCATTTTTAATGTTATGCTTTTTGTTCATATGGAAAGGTCGAATTCAATTTAAATTGAATTGAATTGGATATTTAATGTTATGCTTTTTGAACAAGTCGAATTCAATTTCTGAAAGTTAATTTGAAGGCTAGTCTTTCAAAAGTAAAGGGGTTGTGGGGACTTTCTTGATAATTTTGGCCTAATGATGTTTATTGCATTAATTCATTAATAATTAAGGTTTTTAGGTTTTGAGAAGTTTAAAAAGAATCAAAGACATGGTTTGGTAAATTAAACATAAATTTTAATCCAGCCGTTGGATAGAGCTCCATATTTTCTATTGGGTAAAAGTATCATAATGATCAAAGATCGGGAACACCTTCAAATCAGGTCGGGAAGTTATTGTGCGAGATTGTCTTTATTTACCTTGTTGTATATGAATTCTTTTTACTATTTAACTTAAAAAAATTAAATTAATTAGTATTTTACTATAGATGGATCTATTTGTTAGGTAAGTCTTAACTAGGAATCATTTCCTATTAAGATTTTAGTTTTACTTAGAAATCCTTTCCTATAAGGATTTTAGATCTAGAACTAATATGAATAAAGATGTCTAGCTTATTTTGAGATTCAGATTCAGATTATTCAGGCTTTTAATAAAATACTAAAGAGTTTTCTCTAAATTTCTCTACAGCTAGGGTCTTTAACCTTAGGGCTTGAGAACCCTAGCTTCTATCTATGCTATACACCGCGACATTTTTTCAATACTGATATCTTAATCCAAGCATGATGCACACAACTGCAAGAACCTTTCATGGGGCGGGGAGTGCTAGACTGAGGCCAATTTCTCACATCAAAATATTAGATTAACAATGCATGAAACTCTGCTAAACCTTTCTAGTTCTATTCTCAATCTAAATAACCTAGCATAGATGCCCTGCAAAGGCAAACCTGGGCATCATGACCCTTCAGCTCTTCAAGAAGCTGCGATGTTTGCTTATCCCATACAATAACAGACTGATCATCAGATCCTGACACCACTTTTCCTCGATCAGAACTTATAGAACGAACAGTTCTGCAGTTCATAAATTTTAAGGTCAACAACCACTATAGAAGCATGGTCATCAGCACATATTGACTCACATAAATCATCACGAGTACATAAAAACATGTAAAGACACCTGGTATGCCCTTTCAAAGTTGCACGGAGTTCAGAACCACGAATGCTAGGATCCCAGATTTTAACCTGCATGATCATTCACACGAAATAAATGTCAAATGATACAAGTGTTGTTAAGGTTACATAGTTGCATCCATCAATTAACCCACACAAAGACTATGGTCAACAGGGAAAACACGCATGCTGGATTACAGGATTGACAATTTAACAAATCAAATATAAGGCATGATTGTCTCAGAATCAAGGTGGCATAGAAGTTTGAAAGGTCCTGCCTTGATTCTGTCTATTTAGAGCAAAGAAAGAGAAGCTTGAAGCCATAAAGTGAAGAGTGCATCAGAAAACATGGCTCTGTGGTTAACTTCCAGGCATGACTTGTGTAAAAATAATTATACATCAAATGAAATTAATCTGTTATGCTAAATTACCATGCAGTCTGTGCTTCCACTGATAAAGAAACCAGCATCTTCACGGTCACCAACCAGATCCCACACCTCTCTTCTGGTTACACAATGTACAGCAGTAACGGCACCACTATGGCCTCTAAGTATGCGAACATTGGTTTGAAGTTTCTTCTGCCCATCAGCAGACGAATCTTGTTTTCTTGGGGTTCCATTTTCATTTACTGCTCAAATAAAAATTTTAACGAGCAGTGTTGTAATCACAGAAGAAAATAAATAAATGGTAGACTAATTATGGTAGTACAAGTGACCATTGCTATGAAAAGACAAACCTGAAGTGCCATTGGAAGACCCTTTACGAACTTGACCAAAAGAGTTTGCTCTGGATGAATCTCTGCTAAACATGCTTTGGACCCAGCTCCTGCCAATAACAGAAGCTTCTGCAGGTTGCTGATTCTCATCCATAGAATCTTTTGGGTGTGGAGATGACAATCCATGACACAACATTGATTGGGCCTTTAAAGAAGATATTCCCCAGTAACTGATACGAATTTGCTGGATATGTGACAAGAATCCTCTCAGTTTTATCTGAACCAAAAAACAAAGCAAATTTCAGTAGCATGAAACCATAAAAGATGCAAGAAAATAGTCAAAACCGAAAGGTGGAATGAGATATCAACAACATAACTAAGAATCAGGCAAATTTAAATCATCCCCAAATCACTGTATTTCATGAGAAAAATGTTGACTAGTCAGAATTTTGAAATGGAAAGAGACAAGAAAAGAAAAGATTTCTTTAATGCAGATATACTTAATTATCTCATTTAGTGCGAGTCTCCAAGGATTGAGCAACTCCAAAATGGATAGTAATTATGGAAGATGGACAATTGAACATAAGAATTATCATTTGGCATGGTACAGAGTTTCAAATAACGATCCCCAAATATCTAGATATAAAGACACAAGTCTTTGTGCAAATATATGAATTTATGATGTCAAGAATATTAAACTTGACTATGAGCATTCAAAATAGTCCAAAAAGGTTAAGCAATCATGAAAGAGTAATTATGTACAAGTTCTATCACAAAATGCATGAAATGCTCAACTTTCATTTCTAACATAAATGAACGAGTTCTGGTATCACTTTCCACACAAGTATAGAGCATAGGTGTACAGGATCATCATGCCCATAAAAGTTGAACATACCAAACAATCATGATTGAAGTGTCCTCCAAATCTAGTGACATGCTTTTACAGATTCCTAACTTCACATTGTTTAATGAATGCACTAAAGCAATGAACAAAGATAACACTTTTTTTTCCCATTTGGAATGCAAAGAACCATTCCACTTACAAGGAAACCAACTTAAGGCCTGCTAAGAAGTATTTGACTTCCAGAAATACCCTTCTGATAACTGGTGTTGAAATAGTTTAAACACATGGGTATTTGTGAATTAATTTTTTTTATTTCAATGTACAGCTCAAATGAAAAAAAAAATGATGTAAGATAACTCAAATTGAGGTTTTGAAAAAGACAGCTACAAAAATTCTGTTCATATTTTCTAGATATCTGACTCTACTAAATACAACTAGGAAAACAGAGAAAAATGAGAAACCCTACCAGCCTTACTTGGCTATCAAATCCTATATTAAGAGTTGGGAAGCATTGACAATTCTTTCCGTTTACTTTGGACACCATGGTTAATGTGACATCTCTCTCTCTCTCTCTCTCTCTCTCTCTCTCTCTCTCTCTAGAAGAACTACAGGTAGAATTATTAGGATGGAACATACTTGATTCATATTTTTTTCTTTCAAGTAAACCTAAATTCATTTTATTCCAGAATCCTTATGTTTCAAATAGTTTATTTAACACCCACTCCTTTCTGGAAACTGTTCTATTTTTTCTTTAGGATATGGCACATCACACATTCATTTGTTGTTCAGTTGCAAGAACATTTAAGTAAATCAGAACCAAAAGGCATTATTGAATCAAATAGTATATTGTGCTTAAACATGTAAAGGTCCAGTCACAATGGACGTTCCAACGCAAATACCATGGATCTTAATTAAACCTTAGTCAAGCAGTATATAAACAGGAGTTAACTTACAAACTGTTTGTATCCAATATTGTTCTTCTCTGCTATTGTTTCAATCATGTGCCAAGCATCAGTATCAGGAAGTCCCAATCCAGCCTTCACAATGACATGAAACATGATCAGAACAGGTGAAGCCTGCAGGAGGGAAAAAGATGTGACAGTAAAAAAGTAAAGAAAAAGAAGACCACCATGTGTAAAGCCACCAGAATTAACTGTGTTGTCACTAAAGCTGCATAATTGGCTGACCTGCAGTAAAATTAAAAGAGCATAACACCTGAGAAGCTTGTTATGGCCATATCTAAAAGATGAAATTGGTTAGAATGCTTCGTCAAGGAAAGAAGGGAAAGAACAGAAAGAAGGGTTAAATTTCATGCATCCTATCTCCTAGCACTCAGCAGCTGTATGTTTTGCATTCCCATTTTTCTCTTTATTTGAGTGCAGATGGAGCAGATGGCAGATATAAACATGCAAAATGGTTTTATCTATAAATGCTCTTTGAAATTTAACATGGCTTTTTCACAAAACCACCAGATAACTCAAGGGATTATGCTTGTTAACTTCTGCATGTTATTGTTATCAATTACTCAAAAGACGAAACATTAACTTTACCACTGGCAGAAGCTGCATTATTGACAAAAACCAAATTTGAAGGATTGACAAGCAGTCAGTTGTTTTTATTATAATACCAACAAAAACTTGGCAGCAAATAGTTAAATAATGAGAATCTATTAAGATTTAAGCATTACAGATAGTTCAGAATTGCAGCCTTACTTGCTTGAAGAATGCTCCATTAGATACTCAAAGAACACCTCCCAAAACCTGCAAGATAATTAAACAGACCATCTAAAATTTCCATTTTTTTTCTTCGCAAAGATTAATAATTCAATACAGAAATGCCACAAAAGGATTACGCAAGAAGCTCTAAAGGCAAAATAACTAAAGTCGGAAGTTATGATAAGATCAAAATAGACTCTGGGAAAGATAAATGAAAACAAATCCTTGTTTAAAGCAATGCTTATGCCAGTTACGAGAGACTGAAAAATTAAAGTTAACGAGAAATAAATGAAATTCAGTAGAAAATTACTATATGCATACCGTAGCTCCTCCCATATAGACAGAGAAATAAGATGACGCTGGACATAGTCAGAAACATTATTAGAATCTTTTTTATACATCTCAGCAGATACTTCAAGGGCGTCTCTAATGGTTGACACATCATTCCGGGATGTTGCACGACTAATTGCTGTTTTAAGCTGAATTTACACAAATAAAATTTAGGGGAATTAGATAACTCAACACATAAGGTCGCACAGTAAAAGGGGCCACCAGGGTGGATAGAAAAAACTAAGATTCTGAGGCAACAATTTAGTTGTAAGTGGTATCCAACAAAGAAAAGCTAAATCATCAAATCCATTACAAAAATCATAGTCAAATTCAGATTCAATGAAAATTTTGCAATGTAATCCAGAGGTATATACTAAGCATTTCAACAAATAGGAATTATTTCATGCAAAAGAAAGCCTTGTTGTAGCTTCTACATACCAGTTCTTTCACCGCAATAAACTGTTCATCGGTCAATTGACAATGCCATCCCTGCAATAATGTATGTAGCCAAAAGTTAGCTTAATCGTGAACACAGAAAACATTCAATCAGTTTATGCCCTCCTACGTACTGAGTGTATATGCTCCCTTATACATTCAACAAACCCACTACCACCAATCCCCTCCGCGTCAGACTCAATCAATGCTGCAAAGCCAGTAAACAAAATGCCTATTGGTTAGCAGTATTCTTCAAAACTATAAAGCAAATGAAATTGAGAATTGAAAGGCACAAAATAGCCGTCTAAAAGTGTCAGTGAGAGGCTTATCTTCTTGTAGAATCATACCAAGGATAGTGCCATATTCAAATGATGAAAGTGGGTCGTCAGTAGCTCCCAGTTTGAGAAGACGAAGCCACAATCCCTGCATAGAAGTAAAAATAATACTTCAAACAATATGTAATTATGGAAAGAAGACCATAGCAATATGAGCAATTTTAATCAACTTGAAATTCTTAAAAAGAAAAAATTACATTTTGTTTCCTACATCACAGAAGCACAGAAATAGAAAAAGATTCACACATAAATATTACCTTTTGTTGCATGTTCTGAAGGTAATATTAATATTGCACAAATGAAAGTTGCATCTTTGGAAAGTTAAATAATACTTGCTAGCCTCTATGAACTTAATCAATTGCATAACACGATGAATTACATGCAAGACCTTTGTCTTCCATCCAGAGAATACAACAGTAACAACACCCATCCCAAACCCATAAATACAGGAGCAAAATAAAGACCATGAAAAAGAAATTTTTTCAGGTGAAGTTTGTCACCATTATAAACAAGCATTCAAGAGGCTGATATGATAGAATGCCACCTAGAGCTATGCTTGGTATTCTGTTTGATTATATTTGTCCAACCAAGGATGAGAAGAGAAACTCTAGTTAGGAACAAAACCTTCTCCCTAAATCTAAGAATGGTATGCTTAAAGGTTAAATCTATTTAATAAAGGTTATTACATTTTAAGATTATAACATGATACATGGTTTGAAATATAAGAATCTCCAAGAAAGAACAAGTCTCTAAAAAATCAGCATTAACATCAAATCCAGCAACGTAATAACAGGCACTACTAAATGTGTAAAATACTAGAAATACCCAGATAACTCATTAGCATTCTAAAAGGAAAGGAAGTTTTACCTGCAGCTTAACTTTAATGTCCAAAACCATAAGCTCCCTTTCTGCCTGCGAAACATATATGTTCATCATTCAGATAGTTTCCAATTTCTAAGACAGAACCACTGTTGCACCAATCATGGAATAAAGAACTTACAGCCCTTTCCATGGGACTAAGAGAGTCCTTGCCCACTTGCACAGATGGCGAACTGGTAAGGATATAAGAGAAATTAGGAATTGAGCAATTAGGAATCAAGCTAAGACAACGAAAATTAGAATAAAGCCATGTAGAAACCCATGGACGCAAAATACAAAGATACCTAGGAGCATGCTTAATGTATTCAAAAGCTCCACTTGCTGCTGCAAGAATTTGTTTCCTCTTCTCCTCTTGTTCTTCTGACCTGATGTTTGAAGGAAACCTGTCATAAGTATATTTAGCACCTGATCCTGAAAAAAACAAGGGCATTGGTGTTTATAACTTTAGAAAATCATTTGAGACATGTTTGTATCAGTTTTACAGATTAATATACATAATCAGCAAAATTGAGACCTCAAATTTACCCAATATTCCGACATCTGGATCTGATATGGTTATAATCTCAGGTTCTACCACCGAAGTGGAAAGAATTGAAATAGGATTCTGACCCCTTCCAATTGTGTCTTGTAACTTCTCAAGAAGATTATTATTGTTTCCATCAGAATCAATACCTCTCTCCAGATAATCCAAGAAACCATGGGAATCTAAGAACTGTGTTATCTACAAACAACAAAAAACTAATTAGTACAAGGAGAACCAAATCAAGAAAAAATGGGTACAGAAATTAAAAACGGATTTCTAACACCCAAAATATCAAGTTGATAAAGGATCGTGGAAAATAACATCACCATGGGATCCGGTGGTTGGTTGGTTGACCTAGAGCGTTTCTTCAAAAATGCTTGGGCGTTGAAGGCATGAGTCACAGTGTTTTCCTGGAAAAAATGAACTTCATAAAATTAATTTGAAGGAGATCACTGTAGGAAAGTTTCAAATTAATTAAATGCAAAGAGAAAAAAGAAAAGAGCGCCATACAAGGAAATTCCGGTATCCACCTAAAATGGATGCAAAGAACTTTAGGAATATTAACCTGCATAGAACGCACAAATCTAAGTATTACAATGAAAATAACTAAAAATAATTTAGACCAAGTAAGACTTTATTGATCCTGCATTTTTTTGTATAATGGAAAACTTAGCACCAATACAATACAACATAAGCATTTAATTCAGGTTCATATAAGGAGCAAACAGCAATCACCTGATTAACCGTCAGAAATAGCAGGACAAATACAAAGTTATACTGCATTGTTACAGAAAACATATAACAAGGACAGCATTGATCTGATAAGATCATAATCAGATAGAAATAACTAGGTAACACATTCTATCTGATAAGATAATAATCAGATGGGAACATTATATGGGATAAATATATAACTACAAGTAAGGATAGAGCATCATTTGGAAGGTCTTTCTCCTTAACATACATCTCCGGAAATTCAAAAGTTCCAGAATTCATGGGATAACCAGAAAAGTGTAGAATTTTCTCTTTTACCACCAAGAAGGGGAAATGATAAAAAAAGAGGAGACAGCGGGAGGCTGTACATTATCTATAATCACATGCTTAGCAGTGCAATAACAACCAACAAGTATTCGAGCTAAGAACTTAATTGCTGGCTGCAAGCATAACCATCATTTGATTGGCATATCCAAAATAATTGCACGTCTTTATGCTTCTTCAATTTTCAGTTAAGCAATTCAAATAACATCCATCTCCTCTAATATATAATAAATACTATAGAAATCTAACAGAAATGCAGAGGTCTTTATGAAGACGCAATACAAAACCTATCAGCATCTCCATGAAGAATATTTTGAGAAGAATCTTTGAGAAAATATTTATGTGAAAGAAATTAATTTAAACAAGGAAATCAATGAGTACTTCAAAGATTTCACGGTGCATCCAAGTATCACCTAAGTTGGACGTCATGATCTTCTCCCCAAGGCTTGTTGCAGCCCTTTAAATATTGCTCAGATGAGTTAACCAAACCAGCTTTCATCTGATCTATTCCCATGACATTAGGGTACAATAGCTTCAGTATCTCACTCCGCAAAGAACTTAATTCTGGCTCTGGAATAGGGGGTATTTCCTCTGAGGTGCTAATTCGGTTATACTCAAGGTCCACAACGACTACCTGCAACACAATAGAAAAGGGACAGAATATCATAAACCAAATCTCAAGAAAGTGACATGGACTACATAAATACATGCACAGTATACATGTGGCCGCAAATGATTAATCTAGTGATAAAGCTGAAAGTATTTCAGTCTTAAATATAAAATTCTCACATAAGACATAAAAAGGGAAGAAGATGAGTATTGATTGAATACCAGTCTATATAAGCAATGAAAGATTACTCATTAATACTCAAAGCTAAACTAAACCTCAATCCACTACCAGTTAGGATTGACAACAGAGTTCTACTTCCTCCATTCAGTTATGTCATGGGCTAAAAGACCATGCAGCAATCTGCTACCATGTAATAGTGATGAGAAATATCTTAATATATATAAATTTTTCCCAGTACCACACATGTAAATGATGGCTATACTTGACAAAATTTGCACAGAACCTTAATAGAAGAGAGAAAATGCACACCAATCAAAAGGAAAAATAAGAGATCAAGGAGCTCAGAGCCGAAGCACCAGATACCCCAAGATGAAGATGCAAGGGAAACGGTTTCCTAAGAATGAGCTTTAGATGTTCCTATAGTCGTTTAAGTTAACAGCTCATGAAGTGTAAGTTCCCAGCATACATGTGAATCAGATAAGATTACATAACAGAATCGCCACTATTACATTACCAATCGAAAAAAGTTATATACTTTAATCTTAGACTGTAAAAGTGACCCCTACCAGACATGTCATTATACATCTTCGGTCAACAACAACAAATATTTCAGTACTATGAAACTCACTCATCATGTTTTTCAGCAGATTTGATCCTACCAATAGCCTGCTATTGAGCTTCTATCTATGCAGTGTATGCTAACCATGCACAGTTTGCACTGCGTACCAGGAGAATCCATCCACAGTTTGCACTCTATGGCAATCATAGTTCTATTCATGTCAGGAGTCAGTTTCAATTCACATCATATGATGAATGGATCTAGTATTGTTTTGTATTGTGTGCACCTTGCTCCTTCACAGCACACCCACTCTTCTTTCCTAGCTACTAACTAGCAGCCAACAGAAATATCAATCCTTCTACGTAGAAAAATCAAGGCTTGCCGTGCTAAATTAACATGGATATTATTTCCTTCGAAATAGAGAAGGAAAGGCATGGGATAGAGGCTAAACAAGCATAACAAGGCCACAAATACCATTTAATCTGCCACCGGAGTATCATGGCAAAATAAAACTCATCGATTTCTATTGATTGAAATGGGCATATTATAGCTATTTCCTAGAATATTAAAAAATTGGACCAGTTAATGCTATGCGTTCTAGAAAGCAAAACCAAAAACCACACCATAGCATAGCATTTTCAGAGCATTCTACTAAGTAGAGCTGTCCCTGACCCAAAAGAGCTGGCAGAAAAAATGCTGCCAAATTCCATGCTAAAGAAAAATAAAATAAACGAACAACAACAACAACAAGGCATGATAAATAATACTAAGCAAGAAACATAATTATAAAAGCAAACAAGTGAGCTCCACAATAAGTTTAAGGGAAAAAAAAAACTTACACCATCCATTGCAAGGTCAGACGTATCAACAGATGAATGAAGACCCATCATATATGGTGTTGGCGCATCAATATAGTCTACTCCACTGAAAAATAGCAATGGAATGTAGACATGCTTCAGCACAACAAACATGAAATAATTAGAAGTGAGCCCATAAGAGAATCATTGAAGGCATGAATATACCATCAGCTTATCCAGTGAATAAAAAACATTTTAACTGCAATTTTCAACTACAAAGATAAAAACTGTTGCCAGCAAAAGCAGGCAAATCTAATGTGTTATTCTAGTCTGATAAAAGAACAATGAACTTCCAATTCATTCAAAACTCACCTGCCACCTAAAGGGATAAATCAAATGACATATGGCCTCTGATGCTATGGTTAAAAGTGAATACCTGCCTCAGAAAATTAGAGTACAATTAAAAACACAAATGATATAGCAATCATTATTTGAAATAATGCTGGATGGTATACAAATCAAGGATTTCTAGGTAAGTATTACATAACAATCAGCTGCTTAGGTAAGGTTGCAGACAACATTTTAGTAGTGCCTGTAAAGAGCATGGTAAGTATGAAAAGGATTTACATCTTCAGAAAGACAGCTGACTTGAAAGTTCAGATCATGATGATTGCAATCCACTTGCAAACTACAAAAGTGGATCTACTAAATTGCTGATGTACTTTTTCTTTGATGTATACAAATACATGGATTAAAAAAATGGGAAAAGAAGGGCTATCAAATAACAGGAGCTACTGACTGAAGGAATGCATAAATACATCTAAATGGAAACCACACCAATTATCCATAAGATATGTGGACCCATGTTGACTACTCTAACATTCCCAACAATTCTCTTTCAAGCCATCACCTCATAGTGGTAAACCATTGTATACAAGACAAGTTAAATTGAAATAATAATCAAACCAACCATATAGCTCACCTCTAATATAATACAAACCCATGGAGGCTTGTTGGTCATTTCACAAACCCATAGCATCTCTGCCATTTAGTGTGGATTAAACAGATATTAAGCACCTATCAATAGCCTAAATTGACTCCATTTTTTCCACAGAGAGAGCACTACATCATTCTTGTACACGTAGCATGCCAAAGTTGAAACAAATTCACCGGTTATCAAAACATAATCAGGAAAAAACTAAAGTTGAACAAATGATGATGCCGAAACAGGCCAATAAACCCAATGCACAAGTTTCAATAAGCATGCAAACATATCCTATACAACTTCTGAAAACTTTCAACATAGTGAGAGTAGTAAAGAGAATCAAATCAATGGTAATTATATTTCTTTACTTCTCTTAAACAATTATTTGCTGTCAAAGGTTCAGAGAAATACTTGTTGGAACGAAGTAAAATCCTCCTTTCAAGTAACACGGCAGTAAAAAGTTTGAGTAAGTTGTCCACATCCAAACACTGTACCAATGGCTGAAATGATATCTGCATTCACCAAAAATAAGAGTCATTTACTGTGTAGTAAAGTGAGTTTTTGTAAACCCTAATCTGCATGATACAATCAGCAAAGGCAGAATCAAGCCAACAAAACAAAAGGGATAGGAAATCACACATCAACATGGGGGAGTCCATCTTTTGGTGGAGCTTCCAATGAAAGCAGGCAGTTCTCAATGGCAAACAAGACCCGATCCTTTCCAGGAGTAGGCAAAGGGACATTCGAGATCATGTGAGATATAACTTCCCATAATGGCTTGCTGAAATTTTTATAGAGCTGAGAACGTTAAAAGCAATGAAAACGATACCATAGAATTCCATTTTTAAATGAACTGATAAACTCAGTCAAAACCACAACATAAAATCCTAAAATCTTATAACTATTATGCATATTATGAGAATATAAAGGAGGTCATGTGCGCATGTCTACCAAAAAAAATAAAAAAATTGGTAACCGCATCCCAATTTCCACCCTTTTCTATCCATATAACAGAGAACCTTCCATAACTAAAAGATACCTTACCTACTTCCAGCAGGGGAAAAGCAAAGTGCAAATAACTCTTCCAGTGCATTTCTAAGAACACCAAAACTAGGGGATCGGGAAACAAGGCAGATGCATTTGTCAGCAAATGAGTTTGCAGGAATGCGGTAAGCTTCAGCAATATCCTCGCTAACTGGATCCCGAAAGGCAATGCAACTAACATAAATTTTTGATCCATCACCCTCTGCCAAAAAAAAAAAATTACAGTGAAAAGGACTATATATCGTAAAAAAAAAAAGTATCCATCACCCTCCGCTAAACTTTTCTAAATTAAAAAAAAAGGACTATATATCCAGTGCTCTTTGTCAGAAAACATATTTTCCCCATGTATATATTACTTAGCTTCAAAAGTTTCATGCCGTCTTCAGCCCTTCTTCAAAAGATCATTCTTTTCATTTTCCATAACAAGGTACAATAAATCTCTACCCAAAAAATGAAATAAAATCTAATTGCAGTAATTTTATAAAAAAAAAGTACCGGTCAAAACAATGGGGTAACTTCTTGGAAATGTGGAGGAATCATCAGCATCGAATCCCGAGGGGTAAAACTCCACACCAGCAGGAAGGACACACTGCCGATCACCAGAAATTAAAGATAGAATTATCAGATCCACACACACCCACACACACAAAAAAAAAAAAAGGAAAGACGTATTATACAATTGGGAGCTGAGGAGGAGGCGGAGGATAAAGAGAGTGATTATCAGGAGGATATTGATCGAGTAAAGAAGATTGATAAAACACTCGCATTCCATGATATCCTTTGTTTCTATCCACTGTTCTCATCTCCGGACCCAACCCACACACTACGAAATACTCGAACAGCCTTCCCATCTTTCTTCAACACAATTTTCGCTTGGCTTCTGATTATTTCATTACATCAAGAAAACAAAACTATTGACATTTTTTGTTTCTATGGAGAGAAATTAGTCCCTCGATTTGAATTTTATTATAGCTTTACCTCTTTGTGTTTTGAAATATTATAATTTAGTTTCTTCACCGTCATAAGTTTGTTTTCACGGTGAAAAAATATTCTTAAAAACTTTTATATTTTTTTAATATTTTAATATGATATATTAAAAAATAATTATTAAAAAATAATTATTACCATAATTATAAATATAACAATTATTATTTCTCTTCCTCTTTATCTAAAGATATAAAAGTCATCCACGTTTGCAAGATTTTTTTTATTTAGCCTTTATAAAAGATTAAATATCTTAATTGCCTAATTAAAGTGTCCAAATTGAGAACTTCCTAGTTAGAAACTTATTTCTAGGACAATTTTAATTCCATTCTTGTAAAATAAGTTGTTATATGCCTTATAGTAAGTATCTAAGAGAGTCTTGCTCATTGTAATTCATTCTTTGACTAGTTTCCCATCAACAAGTGAATTGCTGCAATAAATTAATCTTCACACCCCTTAATAGAAAAGTTGGAAATTTGGAATACCGGGTTTTTTACACTGATTTATTGGTTATTAAAAAATTGAATATGGATATTATTGTTTTTTTAGATTATTTTATATAGTAAAAATATTATTCTACTCTCAAGATCAATAAAATTTAAACCTGCTAATCTAGAATCTTTTTTACTTTGCATAAACTTTAAAATAAATAAAATACTACTTTGCCATTATATACATTCAATAATATTTTGGTACTTTCACATTAGTTTATTTGTTATTTCCAGGGTTATGGGGGCTTTTTACTAATTAACATTTATTTTTAACATTAAATTTGAAAAAATTGTTGGCATGTGTTTTTCATTGCCAGTGTGTTGGTGGCGTTCGTGCTCTTTTGACGATGTTTGTCCAAAAATAGCCTTTCATCGTGTCACTTGACGCGCCGCCACATGCTCTTCCTCCTGGTGTAGAGCGTGTCAATGGTGGACCGGTGGTCCTTTCTTCTTTCTTCTTCTTACATTTCTCTCTTTTCCAGGTAAAGTACATGTTTGTCCTTTTTTCTTTTTATTTTTCAATTCTAGTCCTTAATTTTTTATTGCTTATTTTTGTCCTTGACTTTTTTAGAAAAGTTTCTTATATTTTCAGTTCAGTTCTTAAATTATAATTTGTCATATATTGTTTTCTTCAATTCAGTCATTATTTTTTTGATTTGTCATTTTTACTTTTGGATCTTTTGTTAAAGTTTTATCGTATTCAATTTCTTTCTTCAATCAAAGTTTATGCTTTTTTTTTTTTGCAATTTAGCATTCATTCTTTTGAATTCTCCTTTTCCTTTTGTTAATTGTATTTTTCTTTTTTATTTAACCCTGTAATTTAATTTTTAAATGCCCTCAAATTTATTTTTTATTTCGGTTTCCACCCTTATTTTTTAATTAAATTTTTTATGTGGTTGATTTTTTTCCCGGTTACATCTTTCGGTGTTTGATTTATTTGGGATTGGGTTTCATGAATTTTTTCATTTGTCATGCTTTCAATTTAATGACACGGGTTACAAGTTTTAAGTGTTAATACGATTATAAATTCTTTTTTTTTCTCATTTTATTTTATGATTTTATCATTCTATATTGTTTTAAAAAATTGTTTTGTGGTTAAGTTCATATTATTTTATATCAGTTTGTCTCAGTCTCATTACCTAAACCACGAGTTTTGCAAGCTGTTTTTTGATAAAGATTTTTTTAAAAAAAAAACTGTTTTGTTTTGTGTTTAATTTTTTATGATTATTTTATTTTATTTTATACAAGTAGGTTTTGTTTAGTATAAAAAATTGTTATTTTGAAACAATATTCTTAAATGTTCGACCATGCATATTTTTTTTTTATTCACTCTGTTTCATATGAGTTTTTATTTCTATTATTTTTATTGATTTTAATGAATAAATTTAGTGGACACAAACTGGTAAATATCTTATTTTGAGAAATCAAATATCTTGATCTAAGTTTATTTCTCAAATTTTTCAGTTTCTCTTTTAGTTATTGTTAATAGATTATTTTTATTTATTTATATAGATGATTATTAGATGTTTGAATAAATTTTTTGATTTACACTTATAATTTTTATTATGTAAAAAAAATATATCAAAATATTGAGAAAGAAAAATTACTACTTGCAATGGAGTGAACATCAAATTAAATTTTTAGTTGCTTTCTAATTAATGTTTTCTTTCACCCTTATTTTTCAGATCATTTTGTGTAATTGATTTTTTTTTCATGATTTTATCTTTTGACATTTGATTTGTTTGAGATTCGACTTCCTACGATCTTATCGCTTTGCATTTGTTTTTTTTAATATTAGTTTTGTAATTATCTTTAATTTTTTTTCTATAAATTTATCTTAGTATTATAATTCAGGTTACGGGTTTTGCATGCCATTTTTTAATATAATTTTTTTTAGAGTTGTTTTGTTTGTGTTTGATTTTTCAAGATGTTATACTAATTCATTTAGAATTTTTTTTTGGGTTTTATACAAATAAAGTTTATTTTTAAAAATAAGAAATTTTCATTTTTAAATAATATTGCTGATATGTTTGGCCTTGCATAATATGTTTTTTGGACATAAGTTTATATAATCATTTTTATTTATGTTTATCTTTTTATGTCATAAGTTTTTTAAGGTTGTGAACTTATTTTTTATTGATTTCAATAAACAAGTTCAGTATATATAATCAGGTGAATGTCTCATTGTGTGGTTGAATATATTAATTTACATTTATTTTTTAATTTTATTAATTTTTCTTTTAGTTATTGTTAATGATTTTTCCCTGTTTATTTACATAAATAATTTTTAATTTATTTAATAAGATATTTGCATAGATTTTTCAATTTATACTCTGAATATTTAATATTAAAAATACATTCAAGCAATTTAGTATTGTTTTTTTTATTTAATATTATGACCAGCAGCGAAGGTGGATTAAATGACTAGTCTATCTTCTAATTCCTGTAATTTACTTGTCATAAGTCTAATATTTTCATCTTTATAATTTATTCTTATTTATAAGTTTTATTAATCGCTTTTCCTACAACTTTATCTACTTACTTATTTATATGTTTTATTTACAATCGATTATTTTATTAATTTATGGCATACAATTTAATATTACATCTTTGCGTTATATAAACTTCACAATTTATTGCTCAATGTAAACCTTATTATGCTTAACTCTAATTGAACTTAATAGTTTATTATTCAATATAAATATTTATGTTTTATTGCTGAATTTGAAGTTTATAATTTATTGTTTAATATAAACCACATTGTTTATTTCTCGATTTAAAGGGTGTTTGAAAGATGGTACATGGAAGAGCGGTGATTTTGTGGTTTCTCGTGAACATTTGGCTGCAGATAATGAGAGGCATCTTTTTCTTGCTTTTCATATGAAAAGCTGGGAAGAAGAGCAGTAAAAACATGGTTGCTTATCATCGTCGAAAATGGTGGACAAACTAGCCTCCCCAGAGAGCATGGAAACACCGCAATCCATCTCCCCAGAGATTTATTTTTATTGCATTGTCTCCTCCAATCTTGCATAAGCCACCACTCTCCCTGCAGATCTACAAACCCATCAATTTTTGGTAGCAAAAGGTTGGAGAATCTGGTTGAGCAATCACCGTTCCAGACCCACCCTGCAGATCTGTTTTCTTCTTATTTCTTCGATTCACTCTTTATGGAGGGTTTTTCAAATAGAACTTCACCTTTCTTTGACAATTTGAAAGGGTCCCTTTTACGTTCACATGCTATTGAGATGGCATCTGCCATCACAGAAAAGGGTTTCCTGATGTTCATTGCAGTTAAACTTTCCCTAGTTAGAAATATATCTGTTGTTTCTTCTTTGTCAAATTCGATCGATAGAGAGTTATTTGTTAGTTTTAATCCCTATGCCAATATGTATGAATATTCT
>Ga0307517_10002314_pt1 | contig 30747 bp, 45 predicted proteins | sample 23_EM_MG_FD_194515 | JGI IMG/M metagenome (GOLD analysis project Ga0307517, IMG submission 194515) | Populus trichocarpa ectomycorrhiza microbial communities from riparian zone in the Pacific Northwest, United States - 23_EM | ecosystem: Host-associated > Plants > Roots > Unclassified | place... | reverse complement strand
CTCCGAACTTGGAATAAGGTGGACACGTCGGAGCGCCTCGAACTGGGAAAATTTGAGTATCGCACGATCGCCAACCACAGACAGTCACCTACAATATCTGCGTCCTCATACTCGTCAAAGACATCGACGGTGGAACGGAGAGTTCCGCTAAGAATCATGGGGTCCTCTGTAAAACGATTAAAGGAGTTCTCATCTACACAAACAAAGGTACTAACGGGGGATGATCGCTGTGAAATCTATCAGTAGTCGTTCAGGGCGGGGGAAAGGAGTTGAAACTCACTCAACCGACTTCGAAGATCCGTAAGGCCAACCTCGGACAGATCCACCCCATCAATCAAAATCTTCCCCTCAGTGGCCTCCACAAATCGGAAGAAAGACAACGCGAGTGTACTCTTGCCAGAGCCGGTCCTTCCAAGGACACCGACCTATCGCACCGCATTCCATAAGTTCGAACCCGCAGATACCTGGTTTGCTTACCTTCTCCCCGGGGTTAATCTCGAATGTAAGACCATGAAGCACATTTGGCAACTCGGGCTAGAATTTAAAATAAAAAGCTCATCAGCAGTCGCTTTCATCAGTGGGTTATTTCGGTGAAAGCGTACAGAATATCGAATGACGAGGTCCTTGCATTCAATACGTCCGGTGGTAGGCCAAGATGCAGGAGGCCGGGGCTCGACGAACTCGGGAGGCTCACGTTCCAGTTCCGAGTATTCCTTGACTCGCTCGACGGCGACCTTGAAAGCAGGTGAGTGAGGGGGGGGGGGCACATAAAGATTGAATTGGTGTCGCACCATCGCCTGCTCGAGGCCTACAAATCGTCGAACCATGAACAACAGATCATTGGTGATCGTCGAGGCGAACGCCAAGGCGAAACCGGCAAGGGCCGCGTCCATGAACGAGAAAACTGCGATGAAAGCGACACACCCAATGGCGAAGTTGGAGAGAACATTGAAACGAGAAGAAATCCATCGGTTCACTATGCAATTGTGCGTTGTGGTTCTAGCTGTTGAGGATTGAAGGATGGTACTTACCCCCCCACATCCAGAAATACGGGTTGGAGTTCTGGTGGCGCTGTGAGTTACCGTGCGATGGTGGAGCAGTACTACAGCTCGTACCGTATCGACACATCGAAGCATGTCCCTCATGAACTTGGACGGTGCACCGAAAGCGCGCAAGACGCCGACTCCAGCAATGGTCTCTCCATACAAGGAGTACAGTGGAGAACGGGTGACGGAGTCTGTTGCAAAAGTCAACACCTTCTAACCCCTGCAGAATGCCTATGCAACATACCCAATCGCCGCATGTCTCGAGAAGTATGTCCATAAACCTTTGCAACTTGGTAGTAGAGAACGCTGACCAGAAGCGCGACAGCTACGAAAGGCCAACCACCGACAACGCTGATAGTAGCAAACGTCGCAAAGGCAGACATTCCGTACATAATGCTTCGGCCAAAGTGGTCGGAGAGATTGCTGTCGATACCCTCGAAATCCTTTCCGAACCGGTTAAGGAGTCGACCTCTAGAAACGGTATCATGGAATCGGATCTTCGCGAAGAGGACGCATTCCAGAAGTCGCTTGTAAAGGATGGTGGAGGCATGAATAGACCCTTGGTAGAGGATGAACCACCTCAGAGTCCCGAAAATCACGTTGGCACCAGCGATGGCAGCATAAATTCTGATGTACCACATCGGACTTTTCGGGGCCTCATCATGCAACGGCGCGCCAGCCCACTTCGTGATCCAACCCTTCTCAGCAATAGGTCCAAGGGTGGCGAGAACGAGTGAGCTGAGGAAGATGACCCAATACCAGGGGCCACCGGCAGCACGGATATAAGTCAACCAAACGTCCTTGCCAATGCGGCCGACGGCTCTCTTCTCTTCTTCGACAAGTTTCCTCGGGACCTTCTTATCTGGCTTGGGATCTACGACAACGGTAGATGGAGTAGCAGTGGAACTCGTTTCGGAAGGTGTAATAGTGGTCGCCTCAACAGATTCCTCAACACCAGGAATCTTGGCTTCATCTTCCTCCTCTTGACTAGCCACAGCGCCAGACTGGACCAAACCGTTGATAATGCCAGATGCAGAGAACGCTTCGCGGTCGCCCTGGAACTGGATGCGACCATTATCGAGAGCGATGATGTAACTGGCACCGGGAGCGCACAACTGGACGTGGTGAGAGACGAGGATGGCAGTGCGCCCTTCCATGAGCTCGCCACGCAGGCACTTGTTAAAGAGGTGGTCGGCAGTGTGAGCGTCGACGGCAGACAACACATCATCCAGGAACAAGACAGAGGCACGGGAATATACAGCCCGTGCGAGTGACACTGTTGGCAAGTTAGCGGTGAGACCAATGCACGTCGTGACAACTCGCCGGTAAAACGAACCTCGAGCCTTTTGACCACCAGAAAGGTTAACACCTCGTTCGCCGATCTCTGCTTCGTCGCCATCCTCCAGAATCTTCAGGTCACTAATCAGAGCGCAAGCCTCCAAAGTCTTTTGATACCGTTCCTCGACATAAGGAAGGTTGAAGAGAATATTATCTGGAACAATGATTTAGGTCCATGGCAAAGATGGAAAACTACGCACAAACCCTTGATCGAGGCGTTACGCAACCACGCGGTCTGGGGAACATACGCGCAAACATTTGGACGAACCCATTTATCACGTGACGGAATTTCATCTTGGAAGGAAGCGATCACATCTGGAGGGGACCTGGGACACAAAACTTGCCCGGTCAAGATATCCGCCTCTCCAAGAAGCGCTTTTCAAGAACAACCTCAGCCACACCGAACGAACAGATAATGGGGGGGATCCTCACATAAAAGGAGAAGAGTCTTGCCCGATCCCAATTTTCCACAAATGAGTGACAACTCCCCCTGAGGGAATGTAATACAGAGATCCATTAAGATAAACTTGGTTTTGGGAGTAGAGGCGATAGAAGAAGTGTTGCTCGCTGAACGCGCGCGCTCCTGTGGCCAAGTCACAGTGGCATTTTGTAAGGCGATGGTGCTATCCTGCTCCTCGGCCGGAGGAACAGACGAAACCTCAGCGCCCATAAGATACGTCTCAATACGACGCAAGGAGACAATACTCTGTGTTTCGCAAGTTAGATGCTGGTAGCACATCCTAGAAGCAATTTCGTACCTGCAACATATTGATCAACATCTCCGGGATCGCGTTCAACGCAAACTTCATCTCGTCGAAGACTTTTCCAATCGTCAGATGAATCGCGCATATCAAGCGCTGCAAAGCGACTCACTAGCAACCTAGGATCGATCAGTATCAGCTTTGGCCTCGGCTCCTGACGATAGGAGACTTACCGATGTGAACGCGACAGAAGGAGTGAGAGTTTGACCGCGAACGACAGTAAAGTGCCAAAAAGATACAAGGGTTACGAGAATAGGGGATGCACTCCAAATAGCGTTAAAAAGCACCTGAAAGGTAATAGTGAGCACACAGATCCCATACTTTCCGGGCAGATCGTTTACCTCGATGTAGTAGTTCCTGCTTTGGTACTTGAGTTCCTTCCGACGAACGTTATGAACGCGAGATTCGAAGCTGCGCTCCCAAGCCATGAACTTGAGCATCCTGATTCCTCCAAGGATCTCGTTCATCAACGAAACCCTCTCATCCCTCGCCTTCATGAGGTTGTCTTGGGCATTCACGATGACCACTCCAGCGAAGTGATTTAACGGGAGGAATAGGCATGTCACGAGCAATCCGAACAGGCAGGAGACGCCGAGCAAGCTGTACAGGAAGATGGTTCCAACCAGAATCTCGACGGGGGCATCTGTAGGTGATCTGAGTTCCCAGTCCTTCTCTCCCGCGGAAGGCAAACCCACCAACGAGAGCAAACAAGTGCCAAGAGAAATCACCGACACGGTCGACATCGGTAGTCATGAGCGTCATAATCTGCGCCTTGGAAGAGAAATCATCTCGATCCTTCTTTTCGGCATCTCCTTCAGGGGCCGTTCCGTCGGCCTTGTCCCCCGTTGGGCTATTTGACCCTGTGGAAGCGAGATCCTTTCGGACTAGTGTTTTGGCAAATAAGATGGAATTGAGTTGCACTCGCAACCTGACCTGGAGGGTTGTGGTACTGATGGACCAAAGTTGACCGCTTGCTGAAGGACAGTGTCAATGATTCGAACCTGAGCAGATCCGGGAAACAGACACCCACCCAAAGTCTGAATTACGCCGCTAACAAAAAGACCCAAGGCAAATACAATACCCCATCCTCTGTGCAGCCTGTCAGGGTCTGCCTCCAGGTAGGCAATGAGACGTCTCAGGAAAAACGCAGGGGCGTAGAACAACACAGCGGAGAAGGCGGCCAAAGAAATTTGCAAGAGGATGACGAATAAATTCAACTTGAACAGACGGATTCCGACCTGCCAGCCCGAACCAGATTTGGGCTTCCAGCAGAGAATAACAGGCTTGACGGTTTTCATGGCATTCCTCATCCTGCGGAACAGGTGGGTCGCGCGCATGTCAAACGACACGATCGGTAAGTCACCGATTTCAAGACTTTCTGTGGTATAACCAAGCATAACAACCTTGATCGATTCGGTGAGCAACACTGACTATATTTCTCCATGTATGAGAGAGTACCTTGGTGGTATACGAGAAGAAGAGGATTCCAAGGATAGAGTCGTTAACGATTCCACAGACATTGTCCCTGTACCTGTTGGTGATGGAAGCGACAGTTTTTTCCGAGTAGATTTGTTCAGGAGGAAAGTGCAAGGCAGGGCCACGGGGAGTGTTGAGACCGATAGCGCAGGCGACCGCATACAGACCTACAACGGCGTAACGCAAGCCCCATGAAACGGCATCTTCCGCTTGGCCCGAGATAGTGATTTCGGACGAAGGGAGAATCGCGATCGAACCGAACACGAGAGTTGCGATCGTCGTGATGACGCTAATGTGAACAACTTGGGTAAAGTGCACGTCGGGGATGTCATCGCGGAGGGTAAAAATCGTGATAGCGATCAGATACAATGCGGTGAGAGAGTTTAGGGTGGGAACGATAGCGTCCTTGGGTTCGAGCGTCGCAACCGACCATCCGAACGAGACCGTTTGGAGAATGAGGATAGCGATGAAGTCGAGGAGAAGGACAAATTTGATGAGGCGAATCTATGCTCGCGGAAATGAAATGAAAAACACGCGTCTCTGGTCAAGAAGAGCGAAGGGGTTGCATACCCGTGACCAAAACTGAGGACCGTCAATCGGTTCACCTGGCGCGACGTCTTCGGGAGTAGTGACATCGAATGGGTCGTACTCTTGTTCGCCTTCGGGACCTTCGAGTTTAATATTTCCCCTCCGTTTTGAAGTAGCGAGATTGACCGCCGCACTTATTGCGGCGACGGCGGCCAAAGCTATGGACGCTGGAAGTTGGTAGTCTGGCATGAGACCGCCAATGGGTTTTTGGGAGAGCGACGGAAGAAGTTTTCCAAGGAGGGCGGCTAAGAGTCAGGGGTGTCGGAACGGGAGTCTATTCCGCATCGCTGTAACAAACACGACTGCCGAGACGGAAGAAGAGCGTCATCGGGGGAAACTTCTCCTCGCCGGTCCGCTGATCCGACACCCAGCCGTCCCGTTCGCAACTTCCAAAGGTACACAAGAAAAAGACAAGTCGAGATGGGCTGCTCGTAGGGGTGTCAAGCCTTTACGTGAACAAAGGCCGCGTGTTTAACTTTTTGGTTGGTGATCTGCGGCGGCACGGCCAAGGCGCATGGAGCTAATATCGGAATGACGCCTTCAGTACGCCGCGAGGCTGTGACGCACCCCACACCGTTTTCATCTCGCTATATCTCCCTCGGCTGGTCCCAATACACCTACCACCCATACCCCCCTTCTGTAGGGCCGCCCCTCTATCGGTGCAGGTCGTTCGCCAACCCCCACAATGGCAGTAAACGCCATCGGAGGAACCCCAGTGACGATCATATTCACATTAATCATCTCCTTCCTCGGTTTCTTCGCAGCAGTAACCTGTGTTGCTCTGTACTATTACAAGCGCGGATCCAGACACCTTCAACACCTGGAACAGATTCAGCGGGCTGTCCAAGGTCGCGAGACCACCGCCCTCGACGGAACCCGCTGGTCGGAGAGGCCCGTAATATGGGAGGTATGGGCCGACAAATATCCAAGACCCGATTCAAAATGGGAAGACCTCCTGGTACGCCTTCCTCTGTTCCCTTCCATTCTTAGCCGATTCAACTCGTATCTTCACCACAGCCTCTCAGCTTGGCGTACCATCACGATCAACCCTCAACTCACATGTCGTCTCGCCAGAGTCCGGTTCTACCGGCCCCACAAAACAGAGACACGGGGTGGAGATCCCTCGGCGAAGCCACCAACGTCCAGCCGCGACCAAGGGACTCTAACGATGGATCACAGTCCAACCTGGCCACCACAGACTGCAACCTTTCCGTCTTCGTTGCCATGCCAGCCCCTCGCAAACGCCTTACAGCCGAGTTCGGTGGCGAATTCGCAATCGGGACAACGGAGGTCGCGTATCGCCATCCCGAACGCACTAATTCCTAGTCTCTGCTGCTGTATTTCGTATCTGTTTTCATTGATGTCGTCTCGCCGCATGTATCTTCTATCCTCTGTGTTCTCCTTGCCCCCTTCCGACCCAGTTCGAACGAAGTAACCGAGATTTCGGTCATTTCGCTACCCTCATCATCATAGGTCCTGTCCCGTACCCGTTACCTTACACTATTTTTCACGACATCTAGACCATGTAATCACACTATGGTGGTATAAAAAGGAGTGGTATTTCAGGTGCCACGACACGCGATTTAAGCAACACGCAGAAGAGCGGGAGGATAACGTGCAAAAAAGCGGACACCACGGGGAAATCAGAAAACAGCTTTGATGACATCGCTCCAGATAGCGAATGGATTGTTAACGTTCTCGTTGGTCAAAGCCAAGCGAACATCGGCAGGGTGATCCTGCCATTCCTCAGGCTCCTCTGGTTTCCAGATACCGAAACCGAGCCTCCAGGTTATACCCACGACAGAATTGGTAAGGAAGTCGGGAGGGGATAGGGGGTGTCCCTTCAGCTTGGTCGACTTGATCTCAGAGTTGATGGTAGCGAAGTTGGTCGACTGCCCTCCAACAATACCGCAGTATTGCTGCTTCACATTGTTGCGACCGCCAAATACAACAGTCTTGGTGCCCTCCAGCTTGTTCATAGTGATCTGGACCAATTTGTTCAAAAACACTTCCTGGCCCACGAGAGAAATAAAAACTTACAGAGAACAAGGAGCAGGAAGATGCGCAACGACCATTCCCAACGATAGCAACCTTTTTGGGGTCGAATAGTGCCTCGGCAGGGGGGTCAAAAGAGAAAGGTTGGCACTCTTGACCCAATTTCTGACTGAAGAAATCCTCACGGCGGTTGATACCTTTCCTGACGGGGTCTTTAAGCCAGTCGTAGTTCCCTGGGAAGAGGGTGTTGTTGTCAAACGCCCAGTTGACGGGGTTATACAACAGCTCAAAGGCAGGATCCGCGCCGTCAGCGATGGCGGTGGTGATGGCTCTCGCGAGAGGCTGAGCGCGAGTTTCGGTGTAGAGACCGGCCTGGGGTTCCGTAGTGTTTTTGGCGCCGGCGATGATACGGTGAAGCCAGTGGGCAATGCAAACAAATCCACCACCATTGTTGGTAATGTCAACGATAAGTTGTTCGGCGCCAGCCGCCTTGAGGTTCTGCAGACCTGTGAGGAGGTTTTGCTGGAATTCAGTGAACGAGGCGGCACTGAAACTGCCAAGAACCAAAACACCAGTCTGAGTCTCGTTCATGTAGTAGAACTGGGCGACTGAGTAGCTTCCGCCCAATGGTGGCAAGGCGGGGACAAGTTCAGGGGGGAGAGCGACGTTGGACGGTGGAGTATCATCGAGGATGACGTTGAGGGGATGCTTGCGGACATCGCCAGGAGAGATCTTGAGCTGCTGCTGAACGCGGCCGGTGCTATCCTCAACGGTAGGGGGAGAAGGGTAGTAGTCGACACCATTGGTACTGGCGGTGGCCTTGCAGTTGTTAGTGCGGAAAGAGGCGCTATCGACCCAAGCCACGGCCGACGTGGAAATGCGGGAACGGAATGGGATCTGTGGGTACGGGTGCAAAGCGCGATGAGCCTCGAGTGAATTCCGGCAAGAGTTCAAAGTTGCCTACGGTGAAAGTCTCGGGGAGAATCCTTCCCCCACGCAAGACCGTCAACTTGACGGAGTCACTGAGGGGGAGGGATTGGCTGGCGAACTGCCCCAAAATGTAGTTCCATCCGTTCGAAGTACGTTGGTAAGACGAGAAGAAGCTATAAGAAGCTCGTGTTACTTTTGTGTAGTGGTTCCAGCCCGAACATGAACCTACGAGTTCTGGCGGGTTCCCAAACCCTGGTAACCACCGGCAATGGCGGCGTTCTCGTCAACGGCCATGTATGGGAACTTGCCATCGATCAAGAGAACCCTGGCGCCGTTGAGCTAAACCACCGGTGTTGTGAGTTTCAAGAAGCAGAAGTGTGGTCACGCTTGCGTACCGATTCGAGATTGCCCTTTAGAGATCCAGGGAGAGCATTCTGCCAGAAATCGATCTGGTCAGGGAACTCAGCCTTGGCGACCTTGAAAGCCTCGGGGGCGATGTGGACGTGTTGGAAACCAAGTTTGTCCGTGAGGTGGACAAGGGGAAAAGGAATGAAATTACCATAGAGACCTTGCGCGGGAAAAACGCCAGTGAGACGCGGACCGAGGGCGGAGTTAACAGGGATACCATACCGTCGTAACAGTAGTTGATGTAGGCGGCGTGGCCGTCGTTCAACCTCTTGAATGAACGCGAAATGTCGATGTGGAAGTCGAGGTCATTTTTGTACTCGGTCTTGTTGATTCGCCGGAGGTCGCGGATGATATCCTCATGAACGTCGGCCGTGAATGGTTCGGGGGCCTTGATCTGGTAGTTGGTGGAAGTGTGGAAGCCAAGGATCCTACTGGAAGCGGTGACGATCTGATGGTTATAGAAGAGGTCACTATGGGGAAGAAGAGGCAGGCTACTTAATTGCCACCCACATTCGCCTTTTCGACTGGATCGACCTGGAAAGAAGTGAAGCAAGCGCGAACATCAGATGGGGCGACCCATTTTTGGCCGGCGATGGCGGCGCAGGGGTCAGGTGCTCGTGAGTCCTTGATGCTGGGCAAGGCGAGGCCCGGGGAAGCAGAAAGGGCGAAGCAGAGACTGACGAGTGAAGCGAGCGAACGAGCGAACATATTTCCGCTGATCAGCTGGCTTTTGGTCATGCGTGATAATTTGAAATCGGTTCCTTAGTGAGAGCATCTTGAATAGGAGTAAGACCCTATGACTAACGGTTAGCCTGGGCATGCCCTTCCTCGGCAGTCGGGATGTTGTGGACGTCGAGTTTCACCACACTCCAGGTCGTTGAGCATCGTGTTTGACACCATGCCCTAAGGCTGCCCGAAAGTGTTGCGTCAAACTCAATGTATGCGTCTTTTGTGTTGTCGGAGAGAGTCGTGTTTACGCCCCTGTCCGGGTGGCGTTTCTTCGATTGGAGGAAATCCCGAAGAAAGCTTCAGTTTCTGTGGTTTCCCCACAGAGCCCGTTGTTACATTAAACCCTGTTGTGCCTCCTCCCGATACGTATTTTCAAATTGTGTGGTACGCAGCAGCCTGGTGTTGTAAAAATGTGGGAATTCCGAGCGGAATCAAAAATTTCCAAGGTTGGAAGCGATCGTCCAGCCGGGTCGACCGATTGAAATGCTTTGCTCGCATGGGCCGAGTCTGTGTCCCCATCAAAGGTGCATGCGACGGGCCCGACGTTCTTTTCCTTGGTGCTTGGGTGTATTCTGGCTCTTCTCCCCCCTGCTCCTGGACCACTTAAATAACACCCGCGCAATAAAATGAGCATCCCTTCGTCTTCGCGCGACTTGGTGAGCCATGGTTGCCGTCCCCATCTGCTCCGTCCTGGTCTGCCTCACAGCCCTAGTCGTTGTCGACGCTTTCCCCGTCAAACGCGCTTGCAGTTTCCCGGACTTTGTCCTCAAATACGCTCCTTTATCATACCTTCACTCGAGTGAACAATATTGGCCATCAGATGTTGCCGCCTTTCTCCCTGGGGTTATCCCACAAGTCAACTTCGAACCCGTGGGCGGGACACCCACTCTCCAGACCCTATCCACCCTCGCCAGCAACGTCTCTCTTACCTCCGTCGACGACATCCTCCTCCACAACACCGAGTTCTTCAAATCGACCGTTGGCAAGCCGGAAAATGGTGTCAGCGGCGCACCTGGAACCATCATCGTCGTAGACAAATCTGGGGGAATCACCGATGCCTTTTATTTCTATTTCTTCTCTTGGAATTACGGTAGTGCGTGAGTGCGATAATCGGTCCTTTCCCTCCAGCCCTACGATTGACTGGCTTGTGATGACGGCGTCAAGTGTCCTCGGTCAGCGGTTCGGCAATCATATTGGGGACTGGGAGCACACTATGGTTCGATTCATCAACGGCGTTCCCGATACCGTCTACTATTCTGCCCACACTGGTGGCTCCGCCTACAAATACTCTACCGTGGAGAAGAGTGAGGATCACCCTATCTCTTACACCGCAATCGGCACCCACGCCAATTACGCGGTATGTCTCCATCTGTGTCAGCAGTCATAATGCCCTCTCATCATTGATCACGGGCGCCAAGAAACCGGGTGATCACGAATACGGTTTGGCGTTTGGTCTTTTGAAGGACCAGACGAACAAGGGCCCCATATGGGACATCACCAAGAACTCTCGAGGCTTCTGCTACACTCCATCAGACGGTGCAATCGATGCTGCGCCTGGCGCCGGAACTGGAGGAGATTATCAGCCTACAGAGGGTACCAGTTGGCTCGACTTCGCTGGCCTGTGGGGCGACCAGAAGTGGCCAACCGTCAAACCCGGACAGTACTGTATTGGCGACGAATGCCATATTAGTGGTGGTCCAACTGGTAAGCACCCCGCTCGCGCTGGTGCTTCTCGCAAATCATCATGTATCACCGCTCACCCGGTTCACCCAATAGGTCCGCTGTTTAAGAACCTGGGACGCACCGCCCCATGTCAGGACGAAAGCTCGTGTACTGTCCAAACCATTCTGTGATAACTCCATCCTTTTCGATCGGATGGTTAACAGTTGCGGACATGCGCATAGCGCTTGTACCCTCATCATCATAGTACCCCTTGTCATCATACCCTTATTTTCATTCTTTCCATCCGTACATATTTAGTTTGTTCCTTATCCCCCCCGAGATGAGCTATCACGCAACTGTCCCTCTCTCTCCTTACACCTGTGTGTAACTTCGATCCTTCATCAATACTCAAGTGTTCATCCCGACCCATCCCGACCCGTCGTGAAAAACCGGCCCCCACGCGATTTCACCTGTAATTGAATAATCTCATGCTGCGATCGCGTCTTCCGCCGATCACACTTCTCCGAGACTGACTGATCCCCGTGCATGGATCTTCCCCCGCTAGAGTTGAGAGTGAGGCTATGTGCTGCGGCTGAGTTAGAATTGGCCATCGCTCTGGGAGCCTCCGGAACTGCCTGGGCAAAGGTCGGCGATGACGGAGGTCGTTGGGGGAACACTTTTAGAACCCGTGGCGGATCGCGGATGCAGACGAAACGGTTGGGGAGGAACAAGAAGCTGGAGTCACGATTGAACATCCCTTCATCCCCAACCTCCTAGACTACCCGACCATAAAAGCTTATAGCCCAGTTGTGACCCGGCTTACTCTGACTTTGATACACTATGTCCTTCATCGTACCAAACTTCGCCGGTACGCATGATGTATAAGCCCAGGAACATACCCATGCCTATTGGATCGTTGACGAATCTTTTCCCGACAACAGTGATTCCTTACTGGTTCAAGCATCACGTCCTTCGACAAAAGGGAAATCACGCCAACGGACACTCGGGTCACCACAGTTTCGATGCCCCGCTGACTTTGAAGGGCTTGTTACCCCCCGCATACGACGAAGCAACGCACTTCCACCGCTCTTTGGCGCAGTTACGGTCCAAGAACTCCCCGCTCGAGAAGTACATTGTAAGTGATTGGCATGACACTCCCGGCTGGGAAATGTAAGCTGATCGTGTGACCCTGTCAAGTTCCTCTCTCAGCTCAAGGATGCGAATGTCCACACTTTTTACAAGCTCTGTGCCAAACACCTGGCCGAAATTACCCCCTTGATCTATACTCCAACTGTGGGCGACGCGTGTCTCAACTACTCGCACATCTATAGGCGTCCCGAGGGTTTGGTGGGTCACACGGCCGTTCATAACGTGCGGCTTCACGTTGATCTCGTTGTTTAGTATGTCAGCATCAAGGATAAGGGTAGTATCGGAGAGATCCTCCGGCACTGGCCGCACGTCGAGGAAGCCCGGATTGCTGTCGTAACCGATGGTAACGCTCATGCCCACAACCTCGTTGTCCCGGAAATTTTCTGACGCAAGGGCTAAATACAGGTTCGAGGGTTTTGGGTTTGGGTGATCTCGGTGTCAACGGGATGCCGATTTCTATCGGAAAATTGTCCCTCTATGTTGCTGGTGCCGGGATTCGCCCGTCATCCACACTTCCGATCTGCCTTGACCTGGGAACTAACAATGAGAAATTCCTCAAGGATCCGTTGTACCTTGGCCTGCGACAGAAAGTTCGTCACATTTTAATGCAGGGAGGTTGACAACATCTGACCCGTTGTTGCCTTTACCCCCTCTGCAGCGTGTGTCAGATGTGGAGATGGCAGAATTCATGAAGGAATTCATGAGGGAGATGTCGGCTCATTTCCCGGACCTACTCGTTCAATTCGAGGTTTTTATCATTTACCATTCATGTGGTTCACCCAGCTGACGGTGAGAGTTCATGTGTTTCTCCAGGACTTCTCCACAGACAACGCATTCAAATACTTGGATCTCTATCGCAATAAATACCCCACATTCAATGACGACATTCAAGGTCTGTGCCCTGCCCAGACCCATCTCGATTCTGTGTGTGTAATCGCTCGTCCTCTGTTGTGATAACAAGGCACGGGGGCCGTCATTTTGTCCGGTTTCATCAACGCGGCGAAACTTTCTTCTGCTGCTTCAGGTCGGCCTCCCAAGGAACAGAGGATCCTCTTCTTCGGAGCTGGATCCGCTGGTGTTGGCGTGGCTAAGCAGTTGTTGAGTTTCTTCAAGCTCGAGGGTCTCCTCGAAGATGAGGCTCGAGAACGCATCTGGCTTGTTGATTCACAGGGCCTTGTGTACGATGAGAGGGGTGCCCTGCCTGAGCATAAGAAATGTTGGTGCATTTCAATATTCCTGAACTAGAAGTGGCACCGAACCTTGCTCTCCACCTAGATTTCTCTCGCAAGGATTACACCGGTCCACCGATTAAGAAACTCATCGATGTGATCAACCATGTAAAACCCACTGCGCTATTGGGTCTCTCCACCGCCAAGGTGCGTCAGGACGTGACCAAGCTTTGAAACATCATCCTAACACACACGTTCATCTAGGATGCATTCGATGAAGCCGTGGTCAAACGCATGGTCGAGCTGAACCCGCGACCGATCATTTTCCCGTTGTCAAACCCTCTCCGGTTGTCAGAGGTCGAGTTCAAGAGTGCTGTTGAGTGGACGAATGGCAAGGTTATCTTTGCCTCTGGCTCCCCGTTCGATCCGGTCGGATACGAACAGAAGATCCTTTATGCTGGCCAGGGAAACAACATGTACATCTTCCCAGGTTTGTCCGATAAAGTTGGCGCTATTGCGTGTCTTTACGTTAATGATGGTGGCATCAACAGGTCTTGGTCTCGGAAGTATCCTTGCGAAGGCATCCTCCGTGACAGATACAATGGTTGAGGCTGCATCCCTCGGATTGGCTCATTCATTGACCAGGGACGAGGGAGATGACGGATTGGTGTATCCTCGTATCGAGCGCATTCGGGAGATCAGTGCCCAGATCGCGGTCGATGTCATCCGTGCTGCTCAGAAGGCGGGGGTTTCTCACAACGGAGCGTTGAAGGACAAGAGTGAAGAGGATCTGAAGGAGTGGGTGGTGTCAAAGATGTGGAACGCTTGAGCTGAATGGAGGAAAACCCGGTGTCTGAATCGGGTTTACATCAGCTGGGCATAGGGCACCGTTATTGGATCGAAGTTTGCGAGTTTTGTAGGTTGTAATTATCAGGTGTGGTGATGGTTAAGCTTTGGTTCAGGTGTAAGCGAGAAACAGACGGAGGCGTGGCCCGAGTCGCAAGCGTCGGGAATGATGGGGGATGGTCTGGGATGGTGTTGAAGGGGTGGGAAAACAGGCAGCCACGTGGCTGTGCCACGTTGACCGTGTTTGGTTAGCCGAGGCGGTGGTGAGGAGATGTCCACACTTGAGAGATCCACTGTCCCGTCACTCTGCCCACCTTGCCTCGCTTACTTTTCATCTCCCCCCTCCATCCATATCTAAAGGGCCTGGGTCAGAGTCATGGCTAGGAAACCAGCTCTCAACGGCTCTGCCCCCTCACCTCCCTCCCCAGAGCTCTCCACGCGTCCTCTCGGTCCCCTCTCTGTCCTAGCCGACAAGGAAAAGCTCAAACAGCGGGAGGAAGACGTGACCAAAATCAACAACATGAATGCCTCCGACCTCAAGAACGCCTGCGACGACGCTCTAAAGCGTGTATGTTTCTTTCACACTCCTCGCCCGAGGCCACCTAGTCTCAGTTCGCTCGGAGGATGACTGGACTTATCTTTCGCCCCTAGTTCCTCTCCCACCCCGAACTATTTCGGCCAAACTTCATCCATACGGACGTGAGGCTTGCATTGGGCTGGTCGTCCGTCTTCGTCGCTTTTGGAACAGGGTTGTATGGTTGGAAGATTGATTTTGAAAAATCCAAGCCGGTCGTGTGGGCTGGTGTAATTTTGTACGTCAGAGCTTCCCGTTCCGACGACGTTCCATCTCCGCAGATGCTTATTGATCACCTCCCCTCCAGGTATGTTATTTTGAGCCTCGTGCAGACACTCTATGCGTATTTCATCGAGGGAGACGTCGTGTTCCTGGGGAAGCGTAAAACCTTTGATAAACGGGTGAGTCACCGCGACTTCTGTGATCCTAGGATGCTTCAGACACATTTAACCTCCCTTTTTTAGATCGTGACCGAAAGGATAACGATTACCTCACAGACAGCACCCCATTCCCTTAAGCCGTCCACTAAAAAACATTCACCGTGCCCCTCTTACAACTTCACCATCTCATACCTCCGCTCGGCCTCCAGCGGCAAGTCCTTACTCGCCAAGGGGAAAGCTTCCAAGACACGACCATATAACGAACTCTTTGACGAGGACGGACTGTTAGATGTTTCAACCTTCGAGACGTGGGTGGGACAGGCGGTAGAAGAAGTGATGGACGGTGAAGCCAAGTAAAACTTACAACGCTCATTGTTTTTTCGTCTTCACATCTGTGTACACCATTGAATGGGTTAAACTTCAGACGAGATTCCATCTACCTCACCCTCAGACTTTGTTATTTTATTTGCCTTCTCCGGAAGACACATGGAACACTTTCTTCCACCTTCACCTTCACCCCCCCTCCACATTACAGTTGAATCTCGACTGAACTACTCCGTCCTTGTTCTATGCAGTCCGGGATGCTGACGCCACCGATACCAGCTCCGATTATTTGCACCTTGTTCTCGCCGTAATACCTCAGTGTACCTTTTAGTTTCTCAACCCACTTCAGATGTCCAGGTTCAAACAATGGTATGCACTCTTTGCACTCTGTCGTCATAGAGTAAATCGGGTCCGGAAGATCGTAGCGACCCCCAAGGTGCTTTCGCAGATCCTTCAGAACCACGTCGACGTTTGGGCCGGTGGATGCCGAGGGGTAGGGTCCTCCGGAAATGATACCCATCTTGGTATAGCCGTCAGCGGTGTCTTGTTTGCCCATGGAGACGGTATCGAATATAGTGCCGAGCATCCCTTGTGAGTTCTCTTCCGACTCGTAGCCGTCCACGGGTCGGGGGATGAGATACCCAAACCCGGGTGGGTGAAGCGGTTTCTTTGAAGGCGGGAAGATGAAATTCGTGACGTGGATGGTCGAGGATTCGGGACTTCGGGAAGAAGTCAATGCGAGGAGGGTATTGTTGCGTTCGGTGTTGGCGGCACGTAATGCAGCGTCCAACTGTTTGACGGGGAGAGCAGAGACGACATGTGTTGGTGATACAACCGACCCGGACTTTGTTGTGACCTGGAGAAAAGCGGGAATGAATCAGCACGAGTTTCGAGAAGGTTAGGATGGGACGTCAACGGACCCTGAAAGGTCCGCCTAGGTTCACTGAAGAAATCGGGTCTCCCGTCCGTATTTCGACATTACTCCACGATTTCAAGGCTTCGGCAAGAGAATTCGGCAGAGTAGAAAGGCCATCCTTGAAGCTATACACAGCAGCGTCTTTCATCAGCTCGGGGAGGGAACTCCCAAGTTCGTAAGAGGACAAATCGTCCGTCGGTCTCTTCGATTTGGGTTTCAGCGCGCCCCACACCACACTCCCACCACCAAAGGCCTCGGCGTTCCACAGCATCGGATAAGCCGCTCGCAGACTCAACTTCCTCGAGTCCGTCGCGTAGATACCATGCACCAACGCGCTGGCGAATATACGAGCGAACTCCTGGCCGAATCTCCGAGAGAAGAACGCGTCAACGGATTCGTCTTCCACGTTTGGTCGGTTATAAGCTGTCCAAAAGTCGCGTTGAAGGCCACTCCATATCTGTCCGCTGACCGGAGAGGTGATGAACGACAACAGGGATGATGGGCTGGGCAGCGGGCTGAGGCCGCCGGAGTAGCCAGTGATGTGCAGGAAGCGCGTCTGGGCTGCCGGTTCGGAGTTGGCAACGATCAAGAGTTCCTTCTCCAATCCAAGGAGGTTAATCTGCCATACATCCCTTTCAGCCTCAACGCGCACGCAAGGGGGTAACACAGACGAACCAGTTCCAAGGCAGGCTTCGAAGAAGATCTTAAAGTACGAGGGCCTCTCTCCAACAAGACCGTGCCAGTCCCCACATCAACGCGGTCGGAATTGAGCCATCCACCGACGCGGTTCGAGCCCTCTATCAACGTGACTTTGGTCGTGGGGTACTTTCGCGCGAGGTGGTAGGCAGCGGAGAGTCCCGTTATCCCTCCTCCAAGGACGACTATATGCGGTTCTTCCCGGCTATAGAACGGAGAACCGTTACACTTCCGAACATCGCCCCGCTGCGGGCTCAAGGATCGTACGCACGTATTCTGGTTCGCCGATGTCGCTACATTCCTTTGAGAAGAAACGATAGAGGAACGACCTTTGGAAACGCGGGAGAGACGGATCGAATTGGTCGACCGCAAATGTGAGAGGGGTTTCATGAGTTCCATCGAATTCAATCAGGCAGTCGAGGAATTTGGGTGACCAGTGGGTCAGGTCGGGAGGCGGCTCAGAGATACGGGACCACCTGTTTTTGTATCCAGCCTCAGAGTCGGAATGAAGTAATAGTTTGGAACGTGTTCAGTCTTTGCCTTGCTTCGAGTGCGGCGTCGATTACATATTGTGGGTGTAGGTGTGCTCGAATCCACGACATCCGTCAGGCTCCTTCCTAACGGTCCGATGAGACATACCGGACCGGGCCTATTTCCTCCCAGAGCCTGGGCATAACATTGAAATCCCCAATCCGTTTCACCGACATCCGTACCCCATGATCCACTTGCTGATATTCTCCGCAAAATACACTCACCTGAGTTGGAGTCATTTGCCAAACTACATAGAAATGTGGAAAGGTGAACCAAAATATTTGCCATAATAAATCCTACTCGTTCTTATAGTATGAAAACAAAACGGGCATGACCTGTGAATGACCTAGACCTTGCCAATGAGGAGGTTTTTAACGATTTCCCGGGCAGTCCACAAGGTGGTCCGGTACAGAGTCACGTAATCCAGGGTGGAGGAAAGGGCATCAGCATAGCCGAATGGTAACATCAACGGGATCCAACCTCCAAAGAAGGTGCACGCGTCAGTCAATCCAAAAAACGTGACAATCGAAGCGCGATCTTACCCCGAGCGTATTCGAGAGCCCAACATCCTTCATGCATCTTGTACTGCCTTGCCACACCACGTTTCATGAGATTGACATCACCAGGACCATAGACCGTCTTAGTGAGATCACCGGGCTCAAAGACCCACTGCTCGCCATGGAGGATGTGGAAGTAGTCGTCGGCAGTGTGAAGACCGGTATGTCCCTCAGTTCCAAGTGGGGTGCCGAAAATGATCAAGTACTCGGTGACGGACGCATGGATGATATACATGGCACCCATGGCACCTCCGGCGTTGTTGAACACCCACTCTGAAGCGTTGGTGTTCAGAACGATGGGGGAAGGTGGTTTTCGGAAGGGTATTGTCCACAGAGACGTGGATGGCGAGAGTTGAGGGTACTCGGTTGTGAGGTTCATCACAATGTGCTTGATAACTCCGTCCATGTTGTTGCCGTGGACCGCAATAGCGTCCTTGGCGAGACTGTGGAGGTGCGTCTGGTCAAGGACATACCACCGGTCCTACGGACGCGAAATGAGGATCTCTCCGGTCATCAGAGCGCGAATGCCGACGCGACGGACCTTGACTTTGTCGAGCCATTGGCATACAGCGTAGGCGAGCCATAGGAGGGCCAGACGGTAACCCCATTTCGTTACGGAGTTGTCATTAGTGTGTTTGACGGCCATGACTGGGCGGGTGAGGGGTGGGAAGTGTGCGCTGGGTTGGTTGGCCATGCCGCATAGCCGACGGTGATATAGCGCGAGGGGGACAATGACGGGAAAAGTGGAACGATCGTGGGCTGTAAAATCGGACCACTCTGCATCCTGTCTGGCTACATTCTTATTCTTATTCGTTTGATGCAGCGACGATATACATTTCAGCCTACCCCTCCTCTAAAAACATCCCGGGACTTTCAGTTCTGGATCTTCGGTTGCCCCGTCCTGCAAAAAACCGCGGGCAGTCGCGTGAAACATTCACGGGATCCACGTGATTTCCACATCAACTATGATTGACCGGGCTCTGCCGGAGGGTAGATGATGCGCCTGAATTGGATTCTGCTATTTGCCCTTCTTCAGTAGAACCTCCGCGGCGAAATTTGCAAGAGCGTGGCGGGCTGATATTGGTCCAAGTGATCTAAAAAGAGCGAGAATTAACCAAGTTATTTGACCTCCCCTGCTTCTACTCACGAAAAACGGTCAGTTGGCAACCGCAATGAGCACCTCAAGTTTCGCCAGCATCCGGTCAACATACGGACTAGTGCCTTTCACATACCCATGTCCCAGTATCCGCCGCCTCACCAGAGAAGCCCCGGGAGTATCCTTCCTCCCTATAAACCCCTTCAGAGCAGGCATATAGAGGGCCACGTCTCTGGAAACATCATGGTGATGTCGCGATGACCGCTTTCTACGTTCCTCCTTCAGGACGACTTCTATCCTGCCGAGGGTACGAACGGCTTTATGACCCTCGGCCATTGCGGCATAAGCACCAGCCAGCAATGAGAGCTGTTCTACGCCCGGCTTGATTCCCAGACGACGCATTTCACCGAACGCCGCCGCCAAACGCTTCCATCTCCCGTCCCGATACGCCACGACCAAAAAAGGAGTGAAATGGCCCGCGTCAAACATCTCACTATATGCAGAAACCAGTGACGGTCCCGCTTGTGCATATCCCCCGGTTTTTGTCGCCGTTGCCTGTTCAATCATCTCCTTGAATAACTTTGATACAGGACGGGCCCCCCGCAGGTTCTCCACGACCGCCATCCAGACCAGGCTAGTATGGTAAGGTGATGGGAACAACCGCTGTTGCACATTGAGGACCGTTACCCTCCCCCGCGATATGTACTCGTCGATATTCCCCGGAACCCCAGCCCTGAGGAAGTACCTGTCGAAGGCCCCGATCAATTCCCTCCACTCCTTGCGCCTTGCGTAATAAAGCATCTCGCCTAAAATCCACTGCCCGCGATATCGAGCAGGTTTACGTTGGTTGTAGGCGGACAAGCGCTGGATGGTGATTGGCTCCGAGTCGAAGATCTCCAGAAAACGCGCAATGTCGAGTGGGTCTGGTGGTTTTACGATGCGAGTATTCTCCCACACTCTTGACAGGAGGGCCTTTGAATCGGACGGATCTGTGTCAAAACCCAGGGGGCTGAGGGCCAGGGGGATGTCTGTTATGAGGCCCGGACGGCGTGAGGGTCTCCGGTAGCGTGGAAGGCGCGTTTTTGGGCGTTTAAGCACCGCAATAGCCTCTTCGGATAACCCAAGATGGTTGGGGTCCCTGGTGACGGCCTTCCCCAGCCAGCGGGAGGGGACGCGAGGAAGGCTTTGGCCATATTGTAAGCCCACCTGGAAGGCTTTCGTCGCTTCTTCGACAAGACCGATGTTAAGATACTCCGTCATGGCGGTCTTGCACCAAAATCGGATCTTCCGTTTTACTTGTTTGTCAAGGGAGAAGTTTTCGACAACCAAGGAGCGGATATCTTCGAGGAACTGGAGGCTGACGGAGGGGGGAGCGAATCGGACGACAAGGGGGATCATCTGATCCGGAATCTTGACCATGTATCCCTTCGAGACGCATATACGTACGAAGGCCATGATGAGGTCAATGTCAGCTCGCGAGTTATTGCTGAGGAGGTGCATCAAGCGGCCGAACATGGGTCGTCTCCTCATCTCCTCGTCTGCCACCGGAAGGAGAGATAGCCACCCAGAAAACTCTCTCAACCTCACGGCTGGATCCGCAGGGGAGCTGAATGCGTGAATCGCGGGCCAAATAAATGCGTGGTCGGGGGTGATCGGCAGTTGGTGCTGGATCATTTCTGCCCGCACACGACTGACACTGGTATAATCACGTTGACGGATAAGTTGAAGTAACAATGAGGAGGGGGACCCGCTCGAGTTGGTAGTGACGGGGGTCGTGGCGGTAATGGAGCTTTTGAACGATTCGGCAACGGACCGGTACTCGTCCTCTTCCGAAATCTCGAATATTGAAGAGTCCAGTTGAGTTCTTGGAACTGGGTATTTCCGGAGCGCGACCATGGGTGTCGTTTCGGCGTAAGGAGTGTAGATGGCGGAGTTTCTTGCGAATGAGAGTGGGATTGATCTAGTTGCCCAACTCCAGAGTTCCATCCGGGCGGGTACCCGAAGGACGGACACGGGTGTCACCCATGCTGCCATAAACGTTGAGGGAATTTCGCTCCGCGGTCGACTCCCACCCAGAAGTCCCGTATGCCTGCAATAAGTGGTCCTCAGCGACGCGTTTGGCAACGCAGGAAAATACTTCAAGGAACTTACAGCGGTCGCAACGGAAGAAATACAATGCTGCACGTGACTCCCGAAGCTGAGGGATCTTTTAGTTTTTGGCAATGGAAAGCTTGTTTCCTAACGGCACGGAGAACTTACCCAGTTATTGGAAAAGCTCACCCCAGACCGCCCACCAAATTTCGTACAGGGACCCTAAGTGAGCGCCTACTGAGATCGTTACAGGCTATCCGACAAGTCCCAACAAGTCTGACTTTTATCAACAGGCCCCGAAGGTTTTACCTATTCTCCTTCCGTAGTGGATGTCTTCGAAACCTTCGACCTCCGATACCGCAAAGTCGTTTAACAAGATCTTGGCCTTACCGAGGTCTTCGTCGAAGGCACGGTCTGCGGTGGACCTCAATGAAGCGGTCAAGAAACTCCGACGATTAATCCTGGTCGATGGGATCCCCTCTGCAACGGTTGGCTCGGTCCCGCGTTCAACGAAGTGCTCATCATATATCACGCGTGTAGGATCCTACTCTCAGACACAGGATATGGAAGATACTCTTGGGCGTGACAGAGCTGCCGGCAAGCACCTTCCTGGAGTATGTCTCCAGGGGACCCTGTGAGGTTAGAGAAAAGATTAGGAACGATACCTTCAGGTAGCATCCCCGGCAAGTTGATTTGAGCCCGGACTCATGGCCCACCATCCAGGACGCTCGCTACAGACCGAGGTTTCAAAGAACGCGTACGTGAAGACATGCTTGTACGGCTCCTTGATGCTTTCGTCTGGAGGAATCAAGGTTCGTCACCTTGTACTGCCTCGCTGTCAAGAAGCCAACCACCGGTTATAGATCGTGAAGACTCTCAGCGACTGGGGTTCACATACGTACAGGGGATGAACGTCTTGGCCGCTCCCTTCCTCTATACCATGCCATCTGAAGTTGAAGCTTTCTTCTGCTTCGCCAAGTTCATCGAAGAGTCGTGCCCCCTATACGTCCAACCAACACTCGAAGGCGTACACCGCGGCTTGAAGTTACTGGATCGGTGTCTGAAGATTGTAGACCCAGAGCTTTTCCAATACCTCCGGTCGAAAAACCTTTCGGCAGAACTTTATGCCTTCCCTTGTCGGTGCCACGCCGCACTTGTCACAAGAACCATACTGACGCCAGCGTTGCAGCTGTATTGACGCTCTGTGCGTGCACCCCACCGCTCGACCAGGTTCTTAAGCTGTGGGACTTCCTTCTGGCTTTTGGCGTGCACTTAAACGTGTTATGCGTCATCGCTCAGTTGCTCCTGATTAGAGAAGAGGTTATGAGCTCCTCGAGGTAAGCGACTGGGAAGTCCCATTCGAACGTAGCAGCTCATCGCTCCTCCAGCCCGATGCGTTTACTACGTACTTTCCCACCTTTAGAGGCACTACCCGTGGTAGGTATTGCCGTGACCCTAGTGCGAGACCTCCCAAGTGACCTCTACGATGAGCTGGTACGCCACCCTTACGAAGTTGTCGATCGATGATCCCCCCAAGTTTTGCATCATCTGTAGTCCGTTTTCATGCTTTTTGTGATGTGCTCCCCGATGTGAATTGTTTTCGGGTTTTAAACGGTTTCGAAAGCAAGAAAGACAGAACACGCTATCTACGATGTACATATCGACTCAAGCAAGAGGGATCATCGAACCACCAGGAATTGGACCGCCTTCGCCTTCCAAAGAAATGCCATCCTGGATGCCAGCTACCCTCGTGCCCTGCCCAGTATACCCCATGTTCGGGATGACGCCAGTGTCAACCCCGTTACTCAGCAACTCCGCCCGGACAGTGTCTAACGACTGTTTAACTGTCAGTCGCTCGTTCAACAAAGCCACACGCGCGCTCTCCAACCCTTTCCTCTCATCCTCTAACAGCTCCTCCAGCTCCTCAAATTGCGCCATCTTGATCTCCAGTTTCGTGAGCGTGAGCTTGATGAGGTTAGCTAATGCCGATTTGATGTGCGCATCTTCTGCATCTGCAAGGGTATCCGCCGCTTTCGCTGATGCGCCAAGAGCGAGCTTCGCCGCGCGAACAACCTTCGAATGTGGAATTCCAGGCCCAGACTTCTGCTCAGGACCATCGACGTTCATGCCATCTCCGGTTTCATTCGCGGGAGTCTCGTCCCTGTTAGGCGAAGTCTGGACAGCCTCACCCTCCTTCGTAGCATCCGCAGGTTTCCGTTCGCCCTCTTCCGGCTCCCCACCAGTCAAATGATGCAAGGCCGTCTTCGCAGCCTGACTCGCGACCCCAGGTCCCACGACACCGGCCAACCAGGCGACGACGCTCATAACTGGATTGTCGGCCTGTTCAAATGGCACCCGGCCGAACCGCAGTGGGCCCATGGAACCTTCTGCCTGGAGGTATGGGTCCTCAATCGGTAACTCCAAGAACTTGCGGATACATTGCTGAGCAGTGCGTGAGCCGACGTGCTCCTCGATGGCGTTCCAGTCGTCGTCATACATTTCGACGGCCTCCAACAGCAGCAGCGTCTCCTGATCTGTCCAGTCGTCGTCCCCAATGTGATGGACGCCATTGACAGAAGAGGTCAGCTTTACAAAGTCGCCACTGAACATGGTTGTGGGGAAGCGGCCATCGAGATAACATGGGGAGCAGAGTGAGAAGTTCTTGACTTTGAGGGAGTAGTAGCGAACAGGGGTACAGTCGACACCGCAGGTGTTACATGAGTGGGAGGTTGGCTGGCTCGTTCCATTCACAGAGGTTTCTGCTAAGGACTTAGCTTCGTCCGAAGAAACCTGTCGAGCGGTTTTGGGGGTTGTTTGGTAGATGCTAGACCGCAATTCGAGTGCCGAAGCCGCATTGCCACCAGACCTAACCTGACCGTTCTGACCTTGTGCTTGAATTTGGGCTCGAGGGTGTCCGGGACGAGTACCGGGGTGGAGGGATTGTAAACCGCGTGGGGTGTCAAGAATGACTCGGAAATGACCCGTGAATGGTGGTGCAAGAGTTGCAGGCCGTTGTTCTGGATCAATCTAGCATTCTACGGTTTAGTCTCATGTAATTTTACCCCAGAGAAAGCTTAAGACGGACCTGGTAATTGACAAGCCCCCACTGTTCCAAGAAGGCATGAACTCGCATGATTGCGCAAACGTCTCCAGCCAAGTTCCTTCTACAAGCAGTGACCGTAAGGTATTCCGTGGGTCGAAGACGGTAGCTGTTGATCATGAAGTCGCGGTATTCCTTGTAGATGGCTGGCGTTTTTGACCTGTTGCGAGAGTTGAAAAACTCGGGCAGGGCTCGCCGTTCAACTTCGTGGATTTTGGACATGTCGAACCAGGCAGAGTAGGATGGGATGATAACCTGGTGTGTTTGTTGGGCCAAGTACTTTCGAGCTTGGTCCTCGAGGCGCATCCTCGTAGCCTCGAGTTGGGCCGCGTCTTCTTCTTCGTTTTCTTCACCAGATTCCGCCTCTTCCTCTCCACCTTCACCCATGTCTACATCCTCTTCGTTTTTGAGTGGGGCAGAGCTAGATTCACCACCGGCAGGGGGTTCGAACGGGGCGAGGTTTCCAATCTCTCCGCCTTGGATAGGCTCGAGCTCACCACGCTTTCCAGGAGCGTTTTCTGGATCGACAGGTGTAGCACCCTGAGTCTGCTGCTGGACGGTAAGCGAAAAGCGTGCGCACGTGCAGGGAAACACACACAGGCGACGCGGTTCTCTTTGGAGAGTCGGTTGTCGACATTGAGGGAGATAAGGTTCGGGACGGGATAGATGCCGGATTGAACGCGACTGGACGCGACGTTGGAAACACTCGTCGAAGTGGAAGACACCGCCAATGTCCAAAACGGGAAGGTTCCAGCAACCCTTCACGTGCCTCCCCCAACCTCTGCCACCGCCGAGCATGGATGTCCCGTTCCTCTCCTCTGGTGCTTTGAGCAGGGCACACTATGCTTTGGTGCGACAGGTCGAGAACGCCGCTTCCTTGCAGGTTATCGACGATATTTTGCTGGTGCAAGTGGCCTCGATCCGGAAACAGTTTGCTGGTCGGCCGATGTCTATGGTTTGTGCGCCATCTCATTGCCTTCCAAACTCTCAGCTAGACAGCTATCTAGCGTGAATGCAAAGAGTGTCTAATCATACTGTTGTACTGTGCCATGACCTTTACTGGAACTCCTCGTCCGGAGTTGAGCTTCGCGCTGCCTTATGCTATAAACCTGGCCGAGATGGGACAAAGTGTATCCGATAAACGCGTTGGTGGGTACGCGTCATATCATACGTCGTGTGGGCTAACGCTTCGCAGGTTACTTGTTCTGCATAGAACTAATGCCACCTGACCACCCAATAAACTTGTTGCTGGTCAATACTCTTCGGAAGGTTTGGCTGCCTTTCACCCTTGTGACTACATCGCACAACCGTGTTCTATCCAGGACTTGGAAAGCCCTTTAGTCGCAAGAGTCTGCCTGGCCTTGGATACAATCATCCAGTACCCTCTGGAAGACATAACACCCGCCGTCCAGACCCGCCTTTACGATACCCTTTCTCATAATTCGTCAGTATACGTCGTCTGCAGCAATAAAATACCCCTTATTCACACCTCGAATAATCAAGACCCCACGTTCGTCGAAGGACCCTTCTTGCACTACGGGCCTTGTCAAAGAAACAGCAGAGCCTCATCGAACCAATGGCCGTGAAGGTACAGAGGCGACTTAGGGACCTTGACTCTGGGGTTGCAAACGCCGCTCTCATACTGATCCCCGACCTCGTCCAAGTGGGTGCCCTGATTTCTTGGTGAACTCGCATATACTGAACTCCTGTAGGCTTCTCTTGTCACTAACGATGATGCCCGAGACCGGACAGTAGCGCTACTGCTACAGTGCTGGAAAAATCGGTCGGACCCCTCCCAGCTATCTCTACTTACGCATATACTCAGCGTTTTGTGTAAAATCGGGTAAGCACCCCACTGTTCTCCCGCCGCCGCCGCCCTAAACCTCAAGTAGGCCGCCCGCAGACCAGTCAGGACTATATCACAGCATCGTCGAATTTTCCTCTCAAAAAGGAAACACTAATCCAGGTGCGTAGGTCACCCCCGGTCGCGAGCTGCTACTCAGTCCCGGTATAGCGTTGTTGCTTCAAGTAACGAAAGCCATAACGGCTGCTGCGATACCCCCTGACAACTCCTCCATTTCCCCAATCACTCATGTGCGGCATCTAGTCGGCTCAACCCCTCCGAATGATAAACATCTCTTACTTTGCTTGCTTGAGACGGTCGAGCCACGACTGTGGGCGGGGACGGATCCAAAAATCCCTGCGGTGTTAGACGCGTTTGAAGTGGAGCTAATAATGCAACAACTCGATTCCCCTGACAGGCTGATCCGAACCAAGGTACGCAACGTGACTCAGATGATATCCAAGTGTCTCTGACCCAAATATCTCAGACGCTTAAGGTTTTGCACAAGGTAGAACCTGAGATCGTTGTGACCTATTTCTCCCGGATGTTTGAATCGGCCTCCTCGGCGGTAACCATGGACGTCAAGGCGGAATACTCCCTCCGGATGCTCCAAGTGGCCGAAGTGCTCAGTAGAGAAGATAGTGAATCATACGCGCAGCATTTCATGCGGGTATTAAAAACCATCGAAGGAGAGGATACGGGTGGGAAGGTCATCCAAGAGGTGGTCGAGTATGCCTTGACATACATTCGAAACGGTAGGCTCCTCAGAATGATTGAAGGCACGCGCTTATTGGCCAACTGTAGCTTCATTCTCGGCTATTGACGGGGTCACCGTACTGTTGACAGCTTTGACGGAAGAAAACGTAGTTATGGGTCCCACGTTCCTCCTGATCGCTGCCGCGCTGGCATGTGAGTACAGCAAATTGGTTGCTATTTCGCCAGAAAGTCTGCTACGGGGACTATCGACTAGGTTCCCCGTGTGCACAGGTGGGTGAATCCGAGGGATGTGGATATTGGCGTGACTCACAATCACTTAGCGTCTGTGAAGGAGGCATGTGTGTTGGCTATGCTCAGGCTTTCTAACGAATGCGATGAAATCCCTGAGGAGGTGATCGAGAGGGTCAAGAAGGTGGCAGAGACTGCCGGGACATTCTTACGACGGGTCTGATGGTCCTTCGCCGCCGCCGACGTGCCGCTGACGTGTCCCGCTCTCTAGAGATATGACCAATTCCTATTCTGTGTGGAGAACAAGGATTTCTTGCGGAAGATCGTGTCTACGGCGAAGTCATCCTCAGTTGGTGATCTGGTGGTAACCTCGACCAAGCTGCTGAAATACCTTCACAGCTCCCAGATTTTGCCCTCTCTATCGAGTTCAATTATGGACAGGCGCATGAACCATCCACTCAACCTCAAGGAAACCCCTCGACATCTGAAACGCCCTCGCTAGTGCCAGGATTATCGCCCCCTCAGTCACCACCACTACGTCCGTTACGATACAACGCCTACGAGGCCCCGCCCCCAGCGATGAGGCTTAACTCCCGCTCTCCCACCAAATACAGAAGCAGAAGTTCTATGTCGACGAGGAGCTCCTCCCGGTTATCTGTGGACTCGTTGAGTTCCGACTACATTGACCCGGAGATGGCGAAGACGATGACTGCGGGGGAATTAGCCTTGATGCCTAGCGAGGCCAGAAACCTGGATTACTCTCCTTTCTTAAATACGAACCTGGAAGTCAACCACCTGGTGAGTTCTACCGTAGTGAATATCCCACATTGATGGAACGTGAGTGTTTGTAGGCTGAGAGGGCGGACCTGATCACCCTGGATTCGCCCTTTATTGCGGACCCCCCAGACCCCCTCATACGCGAGGACCCGGGGACATCATCTCAAAACATCGACTTCGAGTCTATATGGAACAGTCTGGAGAGCTCTAATTCGAGAGGGTGGTGTGAACTATCCTCAGATAATGTTGTTCGTCTTTTGCAGAAACTCCAACTAAGGCTGCGAGTCATCTCCGCGGACCAACCGCCCTTCAAAGGTTGGATACACCTAATCTCACGCCAATGGTGCGATCAAACCTAACGTGCCCCTTGCAGGTGACTTGAAGATCGTCGCGTTAAAGCCCTCGCAACCCGGATCACCACACTCAGCCCTGTTCAGAATCAAGGAAAGTGAAGACGGCGAAGAGAGTTGTTTATGGCGCATGAGGTGCTTGGATAGCAGTCTGAGGTTGCAAGTGAAGCGCCTTTTGGAAGGCGATGTTGACTAGAGGTCTCTACAAAGGAAATACGATATTGTATTCTATACTAGATACTGTGAAGGGACCGAATCGAAACGACTTGTCTACGACCCAGAAACTCCCAGCCCAAATACGGCCCGTAGATTTTCCACTTGGAGGAAGAATCTCCTGGGCTTGGACGATTCATCCTTGGACGGACCGACTGTCGCACTTTCTTCAGCAACGATGTTGGCGGGCTGCTCGATGTGATTGCCGATGACGTTTTCGTTCAAAACGGGATCAACAGGCGGGCCACCGCTTGCAATTATGTTGCAGAGTTGTACAGGAGCGTCGGTCTGGTCTTCCGCACGCTTGGCCCTTTTCTTGGGAAGCTCAATGGGATCGTCTTCATCGCCCGATTCCCACTTTCGTTTCGTCTGTTTGATCTCCGGTTCGATCTGCGTTGGCTCATGGATGGCTGGTGAATCCTGTCCCCTGAGCCTCGCAGATGAGCGAGTGCCCCGCATTGACAATCGAGGTGCCTTCCTCTTCACCACGGAAGTGGGCGGATCCGCTGCTGGGCCGGAATCCGATCCACTTCCGTCGTTCCCCGTGTTGTTCGGGGGAGTGGCAGACGTGGTCTTGTGGAGCAGCACTGAATCAGGTTCTGATGTAACGGCGCCCTTTCGTTTCGTCTGACGCGTGCTGTTGGTTCTCTTGGCAGTCGACCTTGTTCGTGGTCGGGTGGCAGCGGGTTTCTCCGAGTGGGAGGCTATTGGTTGGGGTTCACTGACTGATGCATCCACGACTCCTGCGTTGGTGGAGCCTGTCGATAAAATCGATTAGCCTGATTCCGACGGGGCGCCGCTGACGCGGGAGCGGGTCTCACCAGCAGCGTCCAAGAACCGAGATCGCAGACGCTTTCTGGCAGGGGTGTTCATTGACGCGGTCTTCCTCATCTGAGACATTTTCGACGGGGTTGGGAGGAGAGGAAAAGTGACATTAAAAATACAGCCGCGTATTAAATAGCAAAAAAGGGCGTGGACAGGTGTGCCACATTTGATGTGAGTAGGCCATGGCGTGAGGGTGGCCATGGTGAAAATAACTTCGTACGGGTGACCCGACGTCATACTATACGCGCCCATCACGATCTCGGCTTCTCCGCGCTTGGCTGCGTCCGAGGGAAGATCGATTGCTTGGATAGTAGGGTCTCGGACGAAGAAGGCTTGGGGGGTGTGGGACGGATGAGGGATGTATTTTGATGAGAGCGTGGCTGGTGTGAAGGGCGACGGTCTTGACCAGGATTGGCTGTCGTCCGGGCCATCTGTTTCAACTTCGCTTCCATGAGTGCGATCTTGTTCTTCGTGCTACGAAGAATTGCTTAGACCCAGATGGCAACACAGGTAAGGGTGATGGCGTACCCATCTGACTTTCCCCCATTACCTTCCCCTGTCTTCAGCAAGCTAAGTGTAGTCGGGCGACCCGCTTCGCTCACAACTTTCCGGACCCTACTCCCAGCTATTGAGCCGTGTGCGTTTTCCAGCGGCGCTTGCTGGGCGTAGGTCACGACGATTTTCCTTCCTCGAACGAGCTTTCCGTTTGCAGTGGATAATGCCCTTTGCGCGTCCTGATTACGAATGCACCGTCAGCATTCTGCTCCAGCCAAGAACCCAGAATTTCAGGCGGTAAACTCCGACCCCGGGTCGCCTGCCCACCCATGTACATGTACATGATAATATGAATGAAAGTACCCGGGGTCAGCACGAAATGGCCGAAAAATGAAGATGGAGAACATACGTCTTTGTTTGTATACTGCACAAAAGCGTAGCCTCGAGGTTTGCCTCTCAGTGCCCCGGTCTTGTGAAACAAGAAATCCAGATGGGAGATCTTTCCAAACTTCGAAAAAATCTGGACAAGAGCGAATCTGTGCCGATGTTAGATCCTCGTGTGTAAAACCGACGGTCAAGGCACACACTCATCAACGGATGGGTGTAGGTTTCCTACGTAGAGGCGGTCTGGGAGAAGTTGTTTCGGGACAGGAACAGATGTTGACTGTTTGCTTTGGACTTTGGGTTCTGGCTCTTCCGAGGGGAATGAAAGGTGAGGATTGGCCGACGAGGACGAAGTTGCGGATGACCCTGGGTCAGGCATGACGATGGTTGTGGTGAAGGTGATTTAGGTCCGATCACGCGTTTCCCACACACACTCCCTCTCACCCGTACTGATATTTTTCCTCCGAACCATGGACCCAGCCGACCTCTTTTCGTTCCTTGAACAAGCCCCAGACGCGCTGGAGAAGGTCCTGGATGAAGTTGACATGGTGGA
>Ga0307517_10002313_pt1 | contig 30750 bp, 18 predicted proteins | sample 23_EM_MG_FD_194515 | JGI IMG/M metagenome (GOLD analysis project Ga0307517, IMG submission 194515) | Populus trichocarpa ectomycorrhiza microbial communities from riparian zone in the Pacific Northwest, United States - 23_EM | ecosystem: Host-associated > Plants > Roots > Unclassified | place... | reverse complement strand
ATTCCCTTCCAACCTCGACCTTTCCCATCATAGATGCAAGTACGAAAAACCAATTAATTGGCTCTTGAGACTGTTTTCACCGACCGAGATGGCTGATATCTGCCAGTTTTTTCTCAAAAAGGAAAAATAACAGGGCAGTACTTGCCTAGACAAACGAAGAAAGTGTTATTGATGAGAAATTGAGAACAGAAGAAAATCCACCAATATAGCTACGAACAAGAAAAAAATCCTCCATCACAATTCTAAACCTTACGTGAATCCCCTGGCAGTACCACAAGTACGGGCTGTTCCAAACACATTAAGACCACAATGGCCCTTAGAACTCGGCATAAAATGGTAGGTCATCGGGTTTTCTTTTCTTTTTTTTTAAAGTCATTTTCGGTTTTTCCTGACTAGTATTATCATCATCCTTGTAGTGTTTCGTTAGGGTAAGTTTAAACGCGAGTAATATAGACCGAGCTCTATTCCGTGACATGGAAATTAATTGAGCTACCTTCTATACCATAGATATACTCTTAATACAGCGTTATGTTACATAAAACAGTAATTCTCTGTCACTCAACATTCAAAAACCCTGATAGAATTTCGGATTGCCTGCCTACAGAGAGGGCATTTCGGGGATACCTCACTTTCAACTGATATAGCACAGAAATGACAGCATGCAAGATGCCCACAGGGAATGAATGCAGATCGCCTTCTCCTCGTCAAGCAGATCACACACAACTGTCCATCTGGCACATCTCCTGCTTCATCTTCATCAATCCGAGAGACATCTGCATCAATGGTAGTATGGCTCGGCAGGTGAGAGTGTCTTTGCCTCCACGCTTGCCATTTATTCCAGTTCCTAAAAACAAATAGTTCTTAATGATTAAGATAATGAATCAGATCTGATAGCTAGAACTTGATTGATTATTTCTGTTCATAATTCAGCCGTGACAGATAAGCATCAATTTTTTTCCCTATTGACATGTGACTGAAATAGAAATCCAAGTGAAAGGCAAGAAAAGGGGCAAACACTTCTGCAGCAAATAATCTTTAGCAGAAACTACTATACCTCATAACAGCGAAGCCAAGGACCCCAATTGAAAGTGAACCAAGAACAATACCACTCCATAGCTGTATTTTCGCCTTGAAGGCAAGATCTGCCACCATTTGATCTTTGGTAATGTCAGCCCTGCAACAACCCAGAAGAAAAGTTATTTCATTGACAATGCTCCAAGAAGAGGAGAGAGAATATAATATCATTGATTTCATTCAGATACTCAAGTCGTGGACAATAGGAGACTGATTGAAAAAAACATTCAATGATGCACCATGGCTTCATGGGGTAAGCACCCCAACATAGTTTTTGAACCCAACAAGTAAATTGTCATTCTCACACACCACCATCATCAATGTTAACAGCAATGAATTAATGTAATCTCAACACAATCCCATATGCAAGGGGAAGATGTAAATCACAATTGTAATGCATGTCTAAATACAAAACCCAACAGGCTATTTTCCAAACTAAGTCACTTACAGAAAATAGGGAAGATCCTTGCAAGATTTTATCTCAGGAATTCCTTTTCTAGAATTGCAAATGCCAACAGCACTGATACACTTCCCTAATGGCAGGATTTTCTCCTCGTGAAGCACCCCAACCTTCAAAACAGAACAGATTATGCTGTCAGGCCTAGCAAGGACATCTAAAGGAGAAATGCAACAGCAGAAATAAAGCAATACCGAAAGCAATATGAGTTAAAGACGCCTTAAAATTATTTTAAGAAAGATAAAGCAGAACCTAGAATTAACACATTTAGAACTCACAGGGTATTCATGACCAAAAAGTGCCTGAATGAATGTATAACGAGAAGCAGCAATGCGTTGCAACTGATGATAAACAGTCGTAAGAGGTAGGGGGTGTACTGATCCGACCATGTTCACGATAACATAATCAGACCGTGGCCATTGAGCACCTTCAACTAGTATAAAAGGAACCTATCAAATAAACAACAATGCATAAGTTTAGTCCTTCCCATCAAATCCACCAAATAACCCACTTGACAGACTCAATCCACTGAACAATCCAAGAGAAGCAAAATCCATAAAATGACCCAAGGAAAGAAAATTGGCAAGTTAAAAGAATTCACCGTTCTTAATAAGGTTGTTTCTTGTTCTTTCAAAGATCTGCCAAAGATAGCCCGCAACTCGGAAGTCCATCCTAAAAAGCCCTTCCATTCGTTGTATATACACTGACAAACATAAACCGAAAACATGTACATATGCATATTAGCCTTTCTTGCAACTTGTGAAATAATCAAAGAAACAGCCAACAAGACTCCCAAAACAGAGCTTTCGACTTCGGTTCCTTGTCAATCTAAACAAATGCAAAATTTTTAGTCCTGCCCAATAATCAAGTAATGCCTGTGTAACAATCTAAACCTTCCTTGTATACACAGAATCTTACATATATCAGTCTCTATCACCTCCCAATTTCTGTTCTGTTTTTTCTTCTAAGGAAAAAAATGAAAGCCGCAGCAGACTACAAATTCTGGGTTGCAAAAAATAACAATAAATAAACATTAAATAAATAAAAGAGTACGTACAGTTTGAGTTTTTTGAAGAATAACCGCCTTATAAGCAGAATTATGAGAAAGCAAGACCTTAGGGGGTCTAAAGCTCTCCTTCCATGTCCATTCAACGGCTGATTTAGCCTCAACGATTCCTTTGACAATTACGAGGTTATGCTCATGGTCCTGGTGGTCTTGATCGTGATTTTGAAGGAGCGATCGGAGGTCGGAGATGGAGAGAGTGGGTGCCTTGCTGATTTTGGCAAGGGATTTGGAATTTGCAGTGTAATTGAGAATTGAACGTACGGCGGCGTAGGCAAGAGCTGCCCCGAGAATTGCTCCGTCGAAGGAGAGAGCAAGTTGGGATAGCAGGGCGGCCAGTGCCTGCTCATGGGAACGTGATGACATTTTTGTTTGTATAGGGGCTTGTTGTTCATGTTTTATTTATTTATTAATTTATTATTTATTTATTTATTATTACGGTGGCATTGAGAAGAGGTGTCTTGCGTCGGATGGCAATGATACAGATTTCTTGATATTTATATTTAATATATTATTTATTAGGTAAAAGAAATCAATATTTATATGAATTATTATTTATTATTTAATAAAAATAAAATAATTAATATATATAGTTGAGTAGGTATCAATTAAATTCAAATTAAATTACCCCAAATACAAAAAGCATCTATTTTTTCACTAAAAAACAAAATAATAATTTTACTTGAACAATCAACAGTAATTTGTGGGGGTGAAAAACACACACCATAGGTTTTTGTTAATAAAGTAGTAATACCACTTCTGTTTTTTCTTTTATGGTCATAGTTGGGGCCTCACAGCCCAAGAACAAGACAAAAATTCAAACGATAGTTTACTGAGATTTATAACAGCAAGATCATCCTTCCCATGCCATTCTCAACCTCAGCACGACAAGAAAGAGTAAATCGGTTTGATAGCAGAAACCCTTTTGTCTTACTGGATTATAATCTGGTAGAAAAATCTTACATGATATAATTCCTAATACACTTGACTGAGACTGGATTTTTCAGAAACTGATGGGATATCCCATTTGGATCGACCCAAAACAAATGATGTTATCAGATCATTCACAGCATCGGGCGACTCTATATTGGCCGCATGGCCTATATCCTTGATTATCTTTACCCTTGATTTTGGTCCCAGATGCCTGTGATCAACAACAATCAACAATGGAGTTTTAATAATGGTCACTTCCGAATGAAATTCGTAAATGGTGAAGGCTTGAAAAACTAGCACTAATGTGTATACAATTTACCTCTGCAATTGATAGGCCAAGTTTACTGGGAACACGTTATCCTGATCACCCCATATTAGCAGTGTTTCCTTGAAACAGCGAATAGCAGAAAATGGAGATTAATTAACAGCAGTTGTTTTCACTCGAAATGATTCCTAAAAGTTGAAAACAAAGCATACCTGTGTTAGAATGGGAAGGCTTATATCAGCTTTTTTGGCCAGCAAGTGCTCCAGTAGCTCTAATTTTTCCTTTCTCTGATGATTAACCATTGCCTAGAAAATTAAAACCTGAGGATTTTATCAGTTCTAAACTAAATCCCACGGTAATTATCAACAAAACCATATTCTAGCAGGCATGCATCAATTAAACATAGAATTATGTAGTTGATCTAAACTCAACCCACATTGATAAACTCCTGAAGGAATATATCAGGAAGCCACCTCAAGGGCTTGCACTTGTATACTGATAGGTTCACTAAGAACCTTAGATCTTGTGGATGTTCAGGCAAAAGTATCGCTGCTGGATCTCTTCCAATTTTCTTGATCTGCTCCTCTATCTGATCATCACTGGAAACTACCCCACTACTCACAATCACGACCTTCTCCACCTCCTCTGGAAAAATTTCAGCAATCCGATATGCCACAAACCCTCCATAGCTAATTGAGTACACAGAGAACCTGTCTACGCCCAATCTTTTCAAACATTCAGCCAAACACCTTGCTTGGAAAGTATCAGTTCGGCCTGATCTCTTCGAAGAAGACTTGCCGAAAAACAATAAATCTGGAACATACAAATTAAAGTTTTGCGACAGAGAACGCACTTGATAGACAAATTGCCACCGCGCATCACCACCATAGCCATGGATCATGACTAGATTAGGTTTGTTGAACCTCCTATGATTGGAGGTCCAAAAATGCATCGTGGTTTGATCGTCTAAATCAATGGTGAAAGGTGAAAGGCCACATAACCTGAAGTACAATGAAATCACTGTATCAACTATGGTGAAAAAGATCGGAATCCGTTTCAGGCAAAAGAAACCGGTTTGGAGGTACCGAAAAATGGCCAACGCGGTGGAGAGATAGAAGGTGAAAGGGTGCAAAAGCTTGGTCGAGTCCATGGAGAGATCTTTGGGATTGGGATTAAAATGTTATGTTGTACTCATATTAGTAGAACTTGAAGCCAACATGATGAGGTGGATTGATAAAAGAAAAAATTAATCTGATGGGCATGCGATTGCCAAATACTATCAAACAAAAATAAAACATAGAATACTCCATGAACACATCTACTTGTGTTCGTATCCCATGATTCCTTCACTCCTGTCAGGAACATGTCTCAAATATATATAGTAAGCTATATTTTATGTACTTTCTTTTATGCAAACCTTACACGTTTTACTTTTCACCAGAAAAATAACAATAACAAAAAACGAATATTTGAATAACTGAATTATTTTATATACTAATTTTCAAAAAAATTGCTGATTAAAAGTGATGCGTGCAATACACTTAGGAATGAACCCAAAAGTCATGCAAACATTACAGGTTCATCTAACTTGAAGAAATGAAGAAACATAAAGCCGTGATATCATCAATTTAAAGGGTACGGGCATATAGATTTTTACATATAGAAGATTATGTTCATATCAGAATAAAATTTAGCAGAAGTTTATGGTAACTTTTTTTATTTTCTGTGAAAGAGGCATGGTGAACTCATAGATTAATGAGGAAACGATGTTACAGTGAAAACAGAGCCACGGGAGCATTGAAATTTATTGTAAGTTTAGAGTAACATTTGTCATGTCCTGCTCCACGGTGATTTGCCATTTGGCATATTCAGAAAAAAATCAGCACCGAAACTGCTCAGAAATCTGTGAAAACTGTTTTCAAGTTTCAACTATTCGATTGCATTCAAAATAGAACAATGGATATGGGGGATGCGGGCACCGGGCAGTAAAGAGTCCACTTGGCAATGTTTCCTAAATCATATACTGTGTCTTTGGTGGGTTCTAACTATATACAACCTTAAAAAGATTTAAGTTGAGTGGTGCGCTTTATGGACTTGTTGTAGGAAAACTCAGTTTGTGACGAGGCAACATCCCACTACTTTTGCTTTGTTTTCTTCTGAGCTACTTAGAAGAATCCTTAAACTTCGGTTCACTATTTCAATTTGATCATATGTGTAAGGATGATAGGCATTGCTAAAATTCAATTGAATTCCCAACCCCCCGGAAGACTCTTTCAAAAATTATTTATAAACTTGGTATCCTATTAATAAATTTAGGAGTCTTATACAAATAAATAGTCATTTTTAAAAAGAAGATGAGAAATACAAGGAGCATCCATAGTTTTTCTACGAGCAATAAAATAAGTCATTTAAAAAACCTACTAGATAGGTTGTCTGCGCGTTACCGCGGACTACTTCTAGAAACGCATGCTATTTTTAATTGTAAGATAATTGAAAGAAAAAAAATATTTTCTAAGCATGCAATCAAGAAATGATAGTATTAAAAGGTATTTGATTTGGTTTTCAAGCAACAAATATATAACATACAAAAAACTTGCTTAAACTATCTCGAATTTCATATAAGAATTAAATTGTAAAATGTTAAGGGACAACAATCTAACATAGTTATTATTTGAGCAACTCAACAAAAAGAGTATAAAAGCCCAACTTTTGAGTGAGAAGTGAAGTCTTAGTGACTGTTAACAAGTAAAGAGTAACAAATATTTGTCAACTTCTTCTTACTACAAGGACATGAATAACTTAGTTAAGTGTCTGCAAAAATATTTTATGTATCTATCTATGTGTCTAAACTCAATATATAAAATGAGTATGTATATACCTCAAACACTCGTCCTAGAAAGTACATTTTTCTCCTAAAAGAAAGCAACATAAAAGCACCTAAAGCCTTTAAACTTTCTTGGGCAAGCATTGGTCAAATAGTTTCTTCCACCAAATTCCAAATTCTGCATATATATATATATATATCAACAACAAAAAAAAAAACTCTTAAATGTAAATAACTCAATAATCATTTGTAAAGTAATGGAAAAAAATCATCAACAATAAACAAAAATAAAATTGAGAAAACCAAGCGAGAAATGAAGATCAAGATATCTAACATCGCAACACGGGTAATTTATTTGGTCATATTTAATGAATTCCTCTATCAAAATAAATTTATAATAAAAAAACACATAAAATTTATAATAGAAACCAACACACACATAAAATTTATTGAACAATAATTAAAAAAAAAAAAAACAATGCAAGGCTGCCTCCTAAAAAATTATGCAATTATAGGTTAATTTAGATTTTAAATTGTCAAATCACGTAAAATAAAAGTTCAAGGATCATGATAAAAAAAAATTTAAAAATTCATTCACAATGAATTGTTGATACACAATAAAAAAAAAAGTAATGAATTTTAATTTTTGTTATAATAATTCAACACACAACCAAAATAGAATCAATAGCATGTTGGGTACAAGCAAACCTAACATCAAGTCTATGCTAACATCCACTAAATGAGAATTTGATATGGGTAATGAGTGTACAAAACAACATTGATGAGAGTGTCATTGGACTGTTATTAGATATTAAATCTCTTCATAAATCACGTCATAAATCACGTCACTTGACTCGATAACTTAATACAATAAGAGGAGACCAAGGCCAGCATCTGTCACGTTCAAGGTGACCCTTGCAATTCAAATCATAAATAATATTTTTCCAATGGAAACATTCTAAAACACACAACCACAAACTACAAAACAAGGAATCATTAAAAAGTATGCAGTCAACTCACTTGCCATTACCAACCACCTTATAATAAATTTACCCAATGGAAGAATCTCTTAGGTATAAATTCTAAAAAGTATCAAAACCCATGACCTTACCTTGATGAGCATGGCGCCGAGGAGAAAAATGACCTTAGGATACCTATCGAGCATGCCACCAACTCAACTTTTAGTGCTTATTGATGTACTCTAACGGCTTACGATTAGTGGTAAGGATGCAATCATTATGCACCAAATAATGTTATCAATACTTCATTGACCGAGCAAAAGGATAAAACTTAAGATCATGGATGGAGTAGTTCTTCTTGGATTTTGATAGTTTTTCATTGAAAAAACGACATGGGATATCCCTCTTAGTCAGGACACCTCCAATTCCTAAACTCGAGGAATCATAATCAACCACAAATAGCCTATCAAAATCAAAAAGGGGAAAGGACAAGAGTTTCAATCTTTTGCTTTACCTGCTACAAGGTGGCGTTTTCTATCTCCATTAACTAGAAAGTACACCCTTTGAAAAACTCAACGATAGGTGTGATCAAAGAGCTGAAATTATGGATGAACTGACTATAAGAAAAGGTCAACCCGTTGAAAATCTTTACCACTTGCCATTTTTTTTTAGAACTAGAAAGGTTAGGATTGCACAAGGGTTCATAATCGTCATATTGTGTCCCTTTTTCAGAACTCTACCACTTGTAACTTTGTAGACTTTTTAGTTACGTTGGTTTAGACAACAAGCTCTTTACCCATGTTTGTTTCAGCCATATAAACCACCCCTTTTTTTAGGCGATAACACCAAACATTTCTGCTTTCAGTTCTGACAAAAAAAGATTTCAGAATCGGAGTGTCCCATAGGGAGATTAGGGAGCTACATGACCGAGTCTCGGTGGGCAGGTTGATCATGCATCAGCTAGGCAGAATGAAACCATAGGTTTCCCGTTACGTCAATGAAAGAAATGTCTTTCTAACAGGCTAATGGCAATTTTTTTCACACGACCAAAGGTCATTGCATTAATTTTATGAGAAATTATTAGGTGAACTTGATTGTTAATTGTTGAAGGATATGTCATTCTATTTAGCAAAACATCAACTTTAAATAAACAAACAACTACAGTTATAAACAAGATCAAGGGAGGGAAATATATATATATAATGAGTGATTAATTTATTTTCATGAAATTCTCTTTTTTTTATTGCTGTTATATTAATGAAGACAACATCAGCGTTAGTTGGGAAATAAGCTTATGGTACCGAACTTCAGGAAATAAGCTTAAAAAAAACACAGTGTGTGCTAAAGAACTCCAGAAGAAATTATAGAAAAATTAAAAAGACTTGGCAAGATTACTGAATTGCAACTTTAACATTAGATGAAGCCCAGGAGAATCCCCTCATTCGTGACTGAACTTTTTGTCGTTGAACAAATTTCCTGTAGTGCCAACGTCCTGGGTAAAGGATCATTTTTTTCAGCTCCTTTGCGTGCTTGGAACTGAAATCAACTCCCTAATGTGAAATCTTCAAGGGCTCGACAACTGACCTTAAGATGTTTCATCCCATGAAAAACTTCAAGATTCAGCTTTTTCAGACGAGGAAATGATGATTCCGTAAATAAGTCCAAGAGGGACGATTGTTCATGCAAATCCACCAGCGAAAGTGACAACGTTTGGAGTGATTGAAACCCGCCAGTCATGACTTTGGAAGGAAGTAATTTGACACCAGCTTCAAGATTCAGAGATTTCAATTTGAAAACACGTAAAGAATAACTCCTTATTTGTTAAATAATATTTATCTAAGATTATTAAGGGTAGAATAGTATTTTCAGTTTAACTTATATATAATTCATTTGTATTTAGGTTAACTTAAGCACTCATAATAAACACATTATTGAGAATTCTAACCTTCTTTTATATTTGATCTGAATTACTTTAACATGGTATCAGAGTCTGGTTGATCGAACCCTTGGCTTGCTAATTTTATGGAACTCGTTGCCCCTGTAGAAATCATGTTCACCAATGTCAGAGTCACTGCTAGTATCAAAATCGTTATCATCATCCACTTCATTCCATGTAGGATGTTCCAGCACGCTCAATGCATTTCTTTGAAGCTTAACTTCAAATCCATTTTTCAAAACATTAGACATGGGTTGTTTGACATATTAAAAGATGGAGGATGAAGATCAAGTTTTGTGCTTGCGGCTGAAGAATTAATATCTGAACCTTTATTTTGGATTCTTCAGCTTCTGCAATTTGGTATTTCTGTCATGTCTCTGCAATTGTTTTGGTATTTCGTCTTCTCTTCAATTTCTGCAATTTGGTATTTGCGTTCAGTTTCTGTAATTTTTTTTGGAATGATATTTTGTCTTCCGCTTTTGCAAAATCTGGTATTTCGACTTTCCTCCAGCTTCTGCAATTTGGTATTTTTGTTCTGTCTCTGCAATTATTTTGGTATTTCATCTTCTCTTCAGTTTCTGTAATTTTATTTGGAGTGATATTTTGTCTTCCATTTCTGCAAAATCTGGTATTTCGACTTTCCTTCAGCTTCTACAATTTGGTAGTTCTGTTCTGTCTCTGCAATTGTTTTGGTATTTCATCTTCTCTTCAGTTTCTGCAATTTGGTATTTGGTATTTCTGTTCTGTCTCTGCAATTGTTTTGGTATTTCGTCTTCTCTTCAGTTTCTTCAATTTGGTATTTGCGTTCAGTTTCCTTTAGCTTCTGCTATGGCATCTACTACCAAAGAGATTGTTTGGTTACATTGGTTACTTGCTGATATGAGAGTTTTCTTTTCTCATCCTACTCCTATGTATTGTGACAACCAGAGTTCTATTCAGATTGCTCACAACTTGGTTTTTCATGAGCGAACTAAGCACATTGAAATCGATTGTCATCTTACTCGTCATCATCTCAAGCATGGCACCATTACTTTGTCTTTTGTTCCTTCTTCCTTGCAGATTGCATATTTATTTACCAAGGCACATTTCATCTCTCATTTTTATTTTCTAGTTGGCAAACTCTCGATGCTTGTAGCTGCTGCATCATGAGTTTGAGGGGAGATGTTAAATAATATTTATCTAGTCTTATTTATTAAGGGTAGAATAGTATTTTCAGTTTAACCTATATATAATTTTTTTGTATTTAGGTTAACTTAAGCACTCATAATAAATAGATTATTGAGAATTCTAACCTCCTTTTATATTTGATCTGAATTACTTTAACACTTATAACCTCACAGGGGAAATTAAGGTAATCATCAGTAGTAACCTCCACATCAAGTTCATGAACATTATGCCTAATTGCATTATTGATCAAACAATTTAGATGCAAAGGCTCAAGTATGCTTTAAACCGAAGGGTTCTTAGACCAAAATGCTTGTCCCGGTGGGCTAAAACACTGGTGATGATGCTCAATGACAGATTGATATGATCTTTTTTAGTTAAGTTTTGTTGGATAACAAGCGGCAATAGTAGGGCTCATGGTGGTGAAATCAAGATCAGGGAATGAAGACCATAGAGATCTCCATATATCGTTTTGATAAGACGCTGGTTTGAGCAATGAGTTTAATAGGAAGTGAGAGCGGAATGTGATGGAGGGTAGGGTCAGGGAGATCACTGATTCTGTTAATGTAATGGTTACCTTCATCTTTTGCCGCAAACCCAATGAGCTTCTTGCGTTTGGAAGGTCTTGTTTCCATTACAGAACAATGCATTAATGGCGGTTTGTTAGATTGATTCTTTCATGAGTTGCAGATTCTTATGGTTTCCAAAATACGTAGTGTTGAATCTCTCAGCGTTTTTAGCTAGTTTAGATTAGGGCTTGAAAGTTTCCAAAGAGTGAACTCTGAGGTAGGAACGTGAAGAGCGCATGAGCATGTTTTTTCAGTTTACACTATCCTTCATTTTTTAAAGTGAAAAGAATTCTTGAAAACAATTATAATGCCTCGTGTTGTAACCTTCTTCCTCTCTAATTCTAGAATATAAATTATACTCAATATGCCACATCCAATAATTTATTTAATAAATATAATGAGATTTGAGTTTTTCACGTAGCAATATTAATTACATCAATTTAAATAAAAACATATGATAAAAAGATAGATTAGAGAATAAACCTAAATTGAAGAACAAATTACAAGCAATTAAATTAAATTTAGACTTATTCTAAAATATAAGAACAAAGTAAAGTAGTCTTTCTACTTTATATTGATTGGATCTAGCTAGCTTTATTAGCTTTACTTAAAACAGATGTATCTTTCTCAATTGTTTTAATAAGATGATTGATTTTTATTACAAAAATATGCATATGATTCTGAATTATAATATGGCTAATTAAAATATAAAATTATAATTTTAAAATAGAACCAACAAAGTTGAAGTAGAAAACATTGACCAAGAAATATAAAATTTATGCAACTGGCTTTAATACATGATATAAATTGACAATTTATCAAATCAATTTTTCTTTTCCTTTTTTATTCACCAAACTGAACTCTTTATTTTTCTCTTTAAATGTTTGGGTACTTAAAAATTAAGTTTTTCTTTCTTGCAAGATCAACAAGCATTAAACAACTCTAATTCCTACCTTATCTCTCGAATCATTTGTCACTATATTATTGCTTCAGCAAAGCATTTTGATATTAGAATTTATTTGTTAAACATGGTTTTTCTCATTTTTCAATGCAAAACAAATATTAAAATATAAATTAATAGAAAAACATTCTTTTTACCGGAAGAAAAAATATTTTAACTTTGTAGAGATGAAAATAATTTCATTCATATTACCAGCTCGTAATATTCATAACATCTAAACTTAATATTATTTCAATAATTATTAATAGCACCACCTTCAACACTACCAGTGTGGTTGCGGTTGCTTTTCAAATAACTTTTCGTGCCGAAATGCATGTCAATGATATTTTTTTATTTTTAAAAAATCATTTTTAACATCAGCACATCAAAACGATCTAAAACATATAAAACATATTAAATTTTAGTAAAAAAAAATTGAATTTTTTGGGAATGCGGTTTGCACTGCGTTCCCAAACGGTTTCTACAACAATAACTATTCCACTATCAGCTCCACTTTAACATCATCATCATCACTCCATTATCAACCACCACCATCAATGTCATTACAAATACTATTTCTTTACCAATATAACTACTATTTTATCATCATTCTATAATAACCCTCCAACACCACACTATCACCAAAAGAACAACCAACAACAACAACATTTGGTTATCAATGTAACCATTACATCATCACTATTTTCATAATTCTTATATATTATTACTTTAACATTATTATTATCGTAACAACAATCTCTATTGCAAATCTTTGTTGTCGTCATTACTATCATTATCTTATTAAATTAACCACCAAAATAATCATTATTTTATCACCAGTGTCACCATCATTATTCTCACAAAAATCATCATCCTATAACTACCACCACTATCATTAATATTATCTCAATCACTACCATAAATGCTATTACCAACACCACTACTATCATTACATATATCACCAAGACCACAAGTCCACAACTTTTCTCATCTTATTATCATCATTCAAAACCATCAATGAAAAATAATTTATTTTATAGAAAAATATTTTTCTCAATATGTTCAAATAATGATAAATAACTTATGAAAAAAAATCTTTTTAAGAAAATATTTTATCCAAACAAATAAACATAATAAATCCCCAACACTAACAAAATCTTTCCCCAAGCACTCCTCGATAAAACATGAAGACTTTAACAAGAATTTTACATCGTGATAAGATCAAGACTCCAATATTACCTAATTTATCCGCACAAGAGGATTAAGTTAATCAACTTCTTTTTTTTTCTTTAATAAGATGATTAATTTTTAAGTACAACACATGTATATCATTCTACATTATAATATCGCTAAAATATGAAATTGAGATTTTAAAATAGAACCAACAAGGTTAAAGTAGAAAACATTGACCAAGACAACAAAATTTATACGATAGACTTTAATATGAAAGTCACACATGATCCTTCTAGTATAAATTCACAATTTGCCAAATCAATTTTTTTTTTATTCTATTATCTTTTACAAAATTAAACTCTTTATTTTTTGCTTTAAATGTTTGAGAACTCAAAAAAATATCAACTCCTACCTTATCTTTTACAGCTTATCTCTTAGTTACTCAATAGGATTTAGTCGACTCCTGCCTTATCTCTTACAGTTTGTTTGGAATCAAATCACATGTGAAATTGAATTCAATTTCACGTGTGATTTGAATTCAATTTCACGTGTGATTTGAATTCAATTGATAACTTATTAAAATTCTTATATTTTGAATAAAATACTAAATCACATAATTGAATTCAATTATATTGTTTGGAACGTCTATGCAATTGAATTGAATTAGTAATTTTGACTATTTTTCCTTTAACTTATATTCAACAGGACTAGAAAGTTATTTATTTATATTTTGTATTACAAGAGATTTAGTTATCTTCTCTCCGCTCCAAAAGAATATTTTTCCCCCATCTTTGTAGCATTGACAAATAAAGAAGCTAGTCCTTTAAAAATATCAGTGAAAAGGGCAACTAACAATTTTCCTTTGAATTTATTCACACTGAAGGTATTGTTTTCTTGAAGAACTTGGCAATTCATTGCATACAAAACCTTCAAGTTAGGTGATAATGATAATAATTTAGAAACTGCAGTAGGACCAATATCAGTTCTTGAAACATCCAATCCGATCAGTTTAGGCAGCTTGTACCAAGGATGTGAGACCACACCACACTTCATATTTGATGTCCCAGCAACAAACCTTGAAACCATGGCAGCACCAGCCCACAAATGTTTAGTGGTTGTTAAAGATTGCTTCAAGAGCTATCAAGATTTTGTTATGTTAATCTTTTAGTTGCAGCAACAATAAATGGTTGTCCTAGTCTTTAGGAGTTGTTAGTCTATTAGTTTATTAGCAGACCATAGCATGATTTGGTGCTATAAGTTAGCAATTCAGTTTATTTCATTTACTATATATTTGTAAGGATTGCTTTCAATTAGTAAGCAATCAATTCATCTCAGTTCAAAAAAACAATATACAAGAGTTTGTTATCTTTAACTTTCTTCTTATTATCTTTCTCCACTTAAATGCTTTTAATTGGTATCAGAGCTATTTTCTAAAGGGACCTGTAATGGAAGTTGAAGCAAGACTTTTCTCATATTACCTCTTCTATTTTTTATGAAGAGAATTATCAATTTTGAGATCTTTTGGAGAGTCAAGAAAAATATAGAGAATCAGAGTAGATGCAGAATTCAAGTCATTAGATCTAACAATGGTAAAGAATATGCTTCATTAGAGTTTAAACTATACTGTGAAGATGTTGGCATTGAACATCAACTCACAGCTTCTTACACTCCAGAACAAAATGGAGTCAGTGAGAGGAAAAACGGATACATAATGGAGATGGTCAGATGCATGCTATATTTGAAGGATTTGCCCAAGATTTTTTGAGGAAAAGCAGCTAACACAACTATTTTTCTTCATAATCGACTTTCAATAAAATTTTTGGAAGAAAATACATCATTTGAAGCTTGGTATAATTACAAACCATCACTAAGCTTTCTTAAAAAAATTTGCAGCATATGTTTTGTTCACGTTCCACAGATCAAGAGGGATAAGCTTGACAAAAAGGTTATACCAGGTATTTTTGTAGGCTATATTTTTGTTTTTAAAGCCCACAAAGTATAACATCCTCAAACTCAGAAGATGGTCATTACAAGAGATGTTCATTTCCATGAAGAGGAACAATGAGACTAGAAAGACTCACAAAACAACAAGTTGTTTGGAGATGAAGATAAATCTCAATAGCAAGATGAATCAATTGATGATTCACCAATCAGAGGCACAAGATCCCTTTCAGACATTTATCAAAGGAGAAATGTAGCAATCTGAACCAAAAGGAAATGAAGAAGCTCACCAGGACTCTAGATGGTAGAAAGCAATGGAAGAGGAGATATCAATGATCCAAAAAAACTGCACCTGGGAACTGGTTGATAGACCACTAGAAAAAAACATCATTGGTGTAAAGTGGGTGTTCAGAACTAAACTAAATGCAGATAGTTCCATCAAAAACATAAAGTCAGGTTGGTTGTTAAGGGGTTTACTCAGATATTTGGTGTTGATTATTCAGATATTTTTGCTCCTGTAGTAAGAATGGACACCATCATACTATTATTTGTTATTACTACACACAAGAATTGGAAGGTATTTTATTTAGACGTTTAGTCAGCTTTCTTAAATGGTATTCTGCAAGAAGAGATTTATACTGAACAACTAACTGGGTTTGTGATTAAAGGAAAAAAAAAAAGATAAAGTTTACTTGCTAAAAAAGGCTCTCTATGGATTAAAGTAAGCACCTAGAGCATGGTATAGCAGAATTGATGATTATATGATAAGCTTTGGCTTTCGAAAAAGCTTGTCTGAAGCAACTCTTTATGTAAAAAAGACTAACAATGATATTCTCATGATATCACTCTATGTTAATGATCTTCTAGTGACAGGAAGCAAATCAAAACAAGTTGAATAATTCAAGCAGAAGATGATGCAAGCTTTTGAAATGACTGATATTGGCCTCATGACATACTTTCTTGGAATGGAAATCAAGCAAAACAAGAATGAAATATTCATCTACCAGAAGAAGTATGCAAAGGAAATTTTGAAGAAATTTTATATGGAGAATTGCAAACCAACAACCACTCCAATGAATCAAAAAGACAAGTTCAGCAAAGAAAATGGAACCGATAGAGTTGATGAAGAGAAGTTCGGAAGCTTAATTGGTTGTTTGATGTATCTAACGGCAACCAGTCCTAATATACTTTATGCCACAAGTCTTCTATATCATTTCATGCATTGTCCAACTGAAATACATTTAAGAGCAGCCAAACAAATTCTAAGATACATCAAAGGAATAGTCAGTTTTGGTGTTCAATTTCAGAGGAGTCAAAAGCTAAAATTCTATAGCTTTTCTAACAGTGATTGGGGTGGATTTATTGATGACATGAAAAGTACTTATGAATTCTATTTCAACTTAGGATCAGGAATGTTTTCATGGTCATCCAAGAAGCAAAACATTGTGGCACAATCCACTGTAGAAGCAAAATTTATTACAGCAGCAGTAGTAGTGAATCAAGCATTGTGGATTCAGAAGATTCTATGTGATTTGCAGATAGAGGAGAAAGAAATAACAGAGATCTCAGTGGACAATCAAGCAGCCATAACAATTTCTCACAATCTAGTGTTTCATGGAAAAATCAAACACTTTAACATCAAACTCTATTTTTTACGAGAGGTGCGGAAAAATGGTGATGTTATGTTGATCTATTGTAAGTTTGAAGATCAACTAGCTGACTTGTTTGTTAAACCTCTTCCAGTAAGTAGGTTTGAGTTTCTAAGATAAAAGATTGGAATTTGTAACTCCTAAAGCAATGAGGAGTGTTGAAGACTGCTTTAAGAGCTGTCAAGATTCTGTTATGTTAATCTTTTAGTTGCAGCAACAATAAATGGTTGTCCTAGTCTTTAAGAGTTGTTAATCTGTTAGTTTGTTAACAGATCATAGCATGATTTGGTGCTATAAGTTAGCAATTCAGTTTATTTCATTTACTATATATTTATAAGGATTGCTTTCAATCAGTAAGTAATCAATTCATCTCAATTCAATAAAACAGTATACAAGAGTTTGTTGTCTTTAACTTTCTTCTTACTTTTTTTCTCCACTTAAATACTTTCAGCGGTATTTATAACAACACCTCATAGTGCCTTAAACTTCCATTTCTTTTTACTCTCTAAGATAGTATTACATCTATCTGCCACCTTATCCTCCTCGGGCTCTTGCTATCTCTGTTTTGTACCAAACACACCTTAGATTCCTGTAATAGCCCACTACTCCTCTTTAAACCCCCACAATTCATAAGTTTAAGAGAGAAAAAATGGGATTCAATATAGTGATTGAAAAACATTCATGAGAAATAAGATTAACAAAAGAAAAAGAAATAATGAGCTCTAGAAATATGCCACCGAGAGTGGATGAGATTGAAAAGTCAAGAGTTAAATCTATTGAGAATAGAGTTTGGGATTGTGAATTTCTTGGACACGTATCAAATCCTGGCATTTTTTTATGAGATTGAGGGGGAAGGAGTTTAAGTGGAAATGGTAAAAGTAAAACTACTTGTGATGGGTATCAAGGTTTTTATTGAGGAAAAGAAAGATAATAGTTTTAGAATAATATTTTTAGTGTTAATTTTTAGAGGAATTTATTTGCAAATCAAAAGGTCTCTCTTCTGCTTTACTTTTTTCTATTGTTTATGATTTGAATTCCATTTGGAATTCAAATCAATACTCTCAAAAATATTTTTTTCAGTATTTTATTTTTTTAGAGAGAAAAATATCTTCATTCATACTACCAACTCACAATATGAATAACATCATAACTTAACTATTTCAATAACCACTAACATCACCATCATCATCATTATCACAACAATAATCACTCCACCACCAGCTCCACTTTAAAATCACCACCACCATCAATGTCAATACAAATACCATCTTTTTACCAATATAACTACCATTTTATTATCATTTTATCATAACCCTCCAACACCACACCACAACCAAAAGAACAACCACCAACCACGACGCTTGGTTATCAGTGTAACCACTATTTCATCAACAATTTTATTATTGTCATTATTAATTCAACTCCATTACTACCACAATAACAATCTTCATTGTTAATCGTCGTCGTCGCCAATACCACCACTACCTTGTTATTAAATTAACCACCAAAACAACTATTATTTTATCACTGCTGCCACCATTATTATTGTCATAAAAATCATCATTTTATAATGACCACTACTATCATCAACATTATCGCAATCACTACCATAAATGCTACCACTACAACCACCATAATTATTTCTATCATCAACTTCACAACTTTTCTTATTATATTATCATCATTAAGAAACCATCAATGAAAAATAAATTATTTTATATAAAAAAAAAAAGACTCCTTGATATCTTCAAATAATGAAAATAACTTACGAAAAAATCTATTTCAAGTAAATATTTGAGGCAGAACCAAACATTCCATAGTGAGCATCCATTCTCATTTCTAGAACTGTCACACACAGTAGTCATATAAGTACATACCATCTAGGATCTACTAATTCTCGTTATGCGACTTTAGACAAGGTATCTAGCTAACATAAAATATCAGTTTTGTGCTCTTGTTGGATCAGGAAAAGGTAAATTTCTCTAGCACCTAGCACCTGCTTGCCAAAGAAAAGGGGTACAGCTAGCATTGCTTTATATATAGTTACTTGATGAAAAAACAAACCCTCAGTATTGCTTTTTGCTTATTTACAAGTGAACGCAGAATTGAATAACTGAGAGATACCTTACTTGCAAAGTTGTGCAATCTCCCTCTTTACCACTTTTTTAACCTTTCCTGAGGGTTTGTCTTCACTATGTAGCTCTTTACCTTGCTTTCCTTCTCACTTTTTGGACGGCTGTTAATTTGTCTATCTATTACTTTTGTCATCAGACCACAAGCTATCCACATAGATTCCTGCTGTTTTCCACCTTCTCCTTCCTATAAATCCAGCGCTTCAAGTGGACATAGCCCACTGAGCTGGTTCTTCTACTAGAAAAACCTACCTTGATAAGGAATTAATAGTTCATTGAGCCTCACCAATATGGCCACATATGCCTACAGTGCTGCCAGCCGAAACTCATCACAAAGAGCATTAGCCATGGTGTTGGCTCTCGCATCAGCTGTGGTGCTATCACCATTGTATGTTAAGCGAAAGAACGACCATACGGGTTATTTTAATCATGAGACAAAATGGAGCTCTGGCTTTGTTCTTCCAATGGTGCTTGCTGGGCTAATAATTGCTATTAGGACAACTTCCTCTTCCATGTCAGTCCATAGAGGTGCTGCGGCTTCGTTCATTCCGTCTCCAGATCCCTCTTGGGTGCTTAGAATTGGGAGCTCTTCTTGGGGACTTGCTGGAGTGTTAGTGATGCTTGTGCTTGTGCTATCATGGCAAGACTCGGTTCAAGAATTCTTCTGGAGATAAAAGAAGGAGATCTAATTTTGTTCTTAGTATAGGCTATATATGTTTGTTGTTTTGGTTGGAATAGTATTAATTAACCTTATCATAGTTTCATCTTCTCCAAGTTCAAATTAATATTGTGAATTTCTAAGAAAATCTTGTTGGCGATTTTCATTGATCGATCATGAACGAGCTAGGATTTGTTTGTCTGGGCTGCCCGTAGCCTTGTATGAGCACGTCCATAAGAATTAATGGTATCGCCTAAAGTCAAAAGTTTATATTAGTCCTTCTACTCTTAATTTTGCAATACTGTAGCCTTTCTGCCTTATGTGTAATAACGTCAACATTCTACTACTAAAATTCTTTTTCTTTGATTCTCCCATTAACATCTATTAGAAACTTCCGTTAGATCCTTCCGTTAGCTAGACATGATTAATTACATGCTGGCATGTGTACTTATTAGACTATTAATCACAAACGGCATCCTTGTACTCTTTATGACTTAAGAACTATTATTTCAAAAAAAACAAAAAAACCCAAATATTAAGAAAAAGAAATAATCAAAACTTTGAAAAAGAAATAAAATTTCAAATTTTGAAAAAATCCTACAAAATCAAAATTAAAATAATTAAAATTGTGATTTTTTTTCATTTTAAAAAAATATTAAAAAAAACTCTTAACATCCATTAAAAATGGTGTTAAATTCTTTCGTTAACTCTACCACATGCTGACTTGTGTATTTATTGTATTAATAATCACAAATTTCATCCTTCTACTCTTTACATTTTAAAAAAATATTATGTCAAAAAAATCCCAAATATTAGAAAATAAAAATAACCAAAACATTGAAAAAGAAATAAAAGTTCAAATTTTGAAAAAATACCTAGAAATTCAAAATTAAGACAATCAAACTTTTGAGTTTTTTTCATATTTAATAAAAACAATTATTCAAATTTCAATTATTCTGATTTTTCCAATTTGGGATGTCAACTTTATCAAACATGTAAGATCATTTGCAAAAGTTCAAAGCGCAGGAACCACATTAAGAAAAAATCTTAACATCCATTAAAAATAGTGTTAAATCCTTCCATTAACTCTACCACATGATTAATCTCATGCTGACATGTGTATTTATTATAACATATCTCATCCTTCTACTCTTTACATCTCAAAAAATATTATTTCAAAAAACTGTTCAAATATTAGGAATTTAAAATAATCAAAACTTTGAAAAAGAAATAGCAGTTCAAAATTCAAAAACAAATGCCCAAAAGTTCAAAATTATGAATTTTTGTGCATTTCTAAATAACTTTTTTAATTAAAAATTCAATTATTTTGATTTTGTAGGATACTCAAACTTTTTCAGGTTCAAAAAATATTATTTCAAAAACCTATTCAAATATTAGAAATTTTTTCAGGTTTTTAGGACAACATACTCAAAATTTTTCATGCAGATCAGATATTATTTTTTACGCCAATAATATTATTTATCTCTAACATTTTCACAAATAAAAAGCATAGCATGATATAATAATCAACACCATCATAGATATTTTTATTTATTTTTATCTTTAAAATAAAATGAGTAATTTTTCATTTAAAAAAAGCATCACTTCTCTTTTTTTATGATTTTTTTTAAGTGAAAGCTATTATATCTTTATAAAAACCATTTTCACTCTCAACCTAATTTTTAAAAACAGTGTTAAATATATTTTATATATTAATAGAGATTTGCTTTAAAACAAAACGATAAAAACATAGAAAAGACAGAAGGGAGAGAGACTTCATTTAATTTTATTTTATTTCACATTAAGGAAACGTACATCATTTCGTATTTGTGTTTATAGCTAAACTGTGTTTTTGAAAAAAATTAAGTTTTTTTCATTTTAAATTTATTTTTTTTATTTTGTTAGATGGTGTGTTAATATACAAATATTAAAAATAAAAAAATATTTTAATATATTTTTAGATAAAAAAATATTTTTACAGCTATCTCCGCTGGCTAAAGATTAAATATTAACGGGCCACCATATTTAGAAGCGTTGGGCCCAATCAGTCGTATGCTGGCTTTAGGACAATGGGCTTCCTCAACGAAAACGATTTCTACGTGTAATGCTTCGGTTTGTTTCTCTACTTCCCTTCCCTTTCTGTTTTCTTCTTCGCACTCTCGCTCTCTGTAACTACATGGATTCACAATTGAATAATAGCAACAGAGAGTAATTTACTAAAATCTCTCCCAACAAGTCCTTGTTCCTTGGGATCAGCCCCAATCTCATTTCCAAGGTTAGTGCCTCAGTTGTCTCGCCTTCACTTTTGAATCGATCCCATCTAAGTATTTCATTTTTCTGTTTCGTTTTTTGAAATTTGTTTGAAGCAGCCAAAACCCACTTGTTAATTTCAGATGCGGTTTAGTTTTTTATTATTATTATTTATCGACGAATTAGTGTTCTTTCTTTTCTCTGCAAAGAAATTCATTTACTCCATATTGACAAGCTTGTACTTACAATCTTGTAGCATTTTAATACTTGCCCGACATTAGACCTAGAAGATATATATATATATATATATATAGGATTTTTAGGGTGTTGTATGTGAAATTGCAATGGAGAAAATCGCCCCCAGCATGTTGGGTTTTGTTTTGTGGGTTATATCCTTCGCTTGAATACTTAAACAATTGAAAAGGCACGATAACAGCATAACATTCAAAAACTTTCTTAAGCCTTTGGGCAGTCTTAAAGCTTACAGCAGGTATTCTGCGTTACGGAGATTTAGGGTCAAACCTGATTATCCATGTGATGGACCCTTGTACAAGCACACGGGTCTCTGTTTGCAAGCTGATTTAGTTGGTACAAGGTTTTAATTTTTCGGTTGTTTGGTTGATTTCGTATAAGACATATCCTGCTGGGCAAAAAGGATGTGCGTTGTGTTGTGTTGTGTTGTGTTGTGTTGGTTCTGTCTTTGGAGGTGTCTAATGTTGGCTTGTAATGCATGTTACAGACAAGCAGAGAGTATGGCGGAGGGAGAAGAAGACATGCCAAGGGATGCCAAGATTGTGAAATCATTGCTTAAATCAATGGGTGTCGAGGATTATGAACCTCGTGTTGTGCATCAGTTTTTGGAGTTGTGGTATCGTTATGTTGTTGATGTGTTGACAGATGCACAGGTTTATTCAGAGCATGCTAACAAAACTGCAATTGACTGTGATGATGTCAAGCTTGCTATTCAATCTAAAGTCAATTTCAGCTTCTCGCAACCCCCACCTAGAGAGGTAAGTGGCTATCCGTTGGATGATAAACCTCCTCCCCTTACTTGTTTTTTGACTCTTGACCATTGATCTTCAAATGATAGAACTTGCATGGACTCCCTTATTTCATTGCCTTCTCTCCCACTACCTGATTTTCAGTATTACTTTGGAATAGTGTTTGCTCGGTCGAAATGGAGCAAGTTTTAATATTGGTAAACTATCTTCATTTTTCCTCGTGTACGATATGATTCTTTTAACACATGTTAGCTGTAGATGGCGCAATCTTTTTTGTGATCAGTTACTATATTTGTTTTCTTCATCTCATGTAGAGGTTCAAGAAATGATGCCTAACATAAAAAAAATATATAATGATTCCTAACATCTTAAAGTTACCAATCTTCAGGTTTTACTAGAGTTGGCCAGAAATAGGAACAAAATCCCATTGCCTAAGTCAATAGCTGGGCCTGGTATACCTCTTCCACCCGAGCAGGACACGTTGATCAGTCCAAACTATCAACTTGCTATCCCAAAGAAGCGGACGGCCCAGGCAATAGAAGAGACAGAGGAGGATGAAGACAGTGCTGATCCCAACCAATCACAAGAACAGAAGACGGATCCTCCACAGCTTACTCCTCAAAGAGTATCCTTTCCCCTCACCAAACGTCCCAAGTGAGAATTATATATACTGCAACGTAGGATTCCAAGACATTCTCTTGACCTGAGAAGAATGAGCCCGTGTGAAAAGGAATTAAGGACGAACTATTGGATCATTGTAAAATTGAAGTCTTTATGTGAATGCTATGTGTTTTGGATTATTATGATTTTACTAGCTATAGGTTCCAAGTCATGTCTTCCATTAGTTGTTCAAGCAGTATGAATTCTCCTGATTCGAGTACATTCTTTACCCGGCTCAAGTTTGAATTATGTCATATGAGAATTGCTCTGATATAGTTCGGTTGATTTATGAATTCACTTCCTTCACTGTTCATATTAATGAACAATAGGAGGTGAGGGAACTCAAGCTTCTCTAGTGTTTGTTTCAACATATACTAGAAGTTTCCTTTTAATATATTTTTCACAAAATATGTTTTTTATTTATTTTTTAAATTTTATTTTTAATATCAATACATCAAAACGATTCAAAAACAGAAACAATAATTAATTTAAATCTAAAAATGTATTAAAATATGTTTTTTATTTATTTTTTAAATTTTATTTTTAATATCAATACATCAAAACGATTCAAAAACAGAAACAATAATTAATTTGAATCTAAAAAAATTCAAAAATTTACAAAAATATAGTTAAACCGTAATATCAAACAAAATCTTAGTGTAGTGGTTAATTATTTGGTAAGCCCATCTTGCAAATCACATGTTAGTTTTTTTTAGTTGTTTTTCAAAATGTTTTTTCTCAAAATAATATTTTTAATTTTTAAAATTTATTTTTGATATCCATATATTAAAATAATCTAAAATTACTAAAAAAAATTAATTAAAAAAAATATCATAAAAAACAGGTGAACCCAATCTGTCTCTTCACATAAAAGAAGCATGGAAGAACTTGTTGATGTAGCCTCATAACTAGTGAGACTGGGCAGCAAGTTCCCATAGAATAGCGCCATAAAACATGTAGCTGGCGTCTACCTGTCCAAGACGCATGACAGTTTTCACATTTAACTTTACAGAGACAGAATAACTTGAACGTTCTATACGGACTCAACATTGAAAGTGATGGGTGTCAGTGGCACAATGGTAAATTGGAATAGAAGGCGAATGGCTGCTGCAACAACGCCTCCGTCTGCATTTCCTTCTAAACATCAATCTAAATCCAAATAACAAGACCAAACTAGAGCGGAGAATAATAAGATTCACGATAATCACAAGAATTCATAGTGGGGAAGTGAGAAAATAAATCTTTGTTGATCGTTTTGAGTCCAGTTAGCCATGGCCTTTCATACCAGAACCATATAACTGTTCTGTACAAACATCTGCATGTCCAAGAATAACCAATTGTCACTAAATGGGGTATATACTATTTATCGGTCTATAAGCAATGGGTCAACTTCTCTATCCAACAGTGCCGCTAACAGCAGGAACTGTGCTTGAAACAGGGGCTGAGCCACGTTCATACATGCGCTGAATCTCTTCCCTGTAGTCGGACAAAGATTTGTCAGGTATAGCTGGAGTTAGCTCCACGACATCCCCCATCTTTAGCTTGCAAGTCACATCATACACTGGCCGATGGTTCAGCCTTGGCCTCAACTCTTCCTTCACGGGAAACCCATATGGGGACCATCTTGAACTCGTACGCCCAGCCCTTTCCAGCAGATCCATCACTGTTGAGTTTGCAGGAAACTCTTGCACAGACATCTGCAATATTCACAAAGCATGCATATTCAGTAAAGGACTAGTCAACAATTTACTTTTCTTTGTTCACTCACTTTGACTGGAGATGCCGCAACCCCTAGTGCCTATTATGAGCCAAGCTTCTTCTCATTACATTAAACCATACATGGAAGGAGCCTAACCTTATCACTCTCAATCATAATGACGAAGACAGGTCCATCTTGCCCACAGTGAGGCTTGTAAGAATATGGGCAGCCATCAGAATGTGAAGGGAATGTGCATGGAGGCTTTATGGAATCACCACAGCCAATGAAAGAATGATCTTTGCTCATTGTCTCGCATTGCCAGGTTATGACCCATCTTGCCCACTCAACCATCTGAAGCACAAATGAGGAGTGCTTGCTATCACCTTCCTTGTACCTCCAATGAGCTGCAAATCCAAACTCTGCTTGCAGATGCATCTCCCTTGTTCGAATCTGAACTTCAAGTGGCACTGTGCCCTCACCCATTACTACTGTATGAAGAGATCGATAACTGCAAATAAAAATCAAAGTTTGAAAAGAACAATACATTCGATAGCAACCACCAATAACAAGCCAAAGCCAAAACATACCCATTGAACTTGGGATTATTTATATAGTCTTTGAATTTTCCAGGTACTTCGGACCATAAACGCTGAACAACTCTCAATGCTCTATAGCAGTCTTCGTTATTTTCGACAATCAGACGCAACCCATGAATATCATGGATCTGATCCATGTTCAGCTTTTTCCTACACAAATTTAAACTCTCTTGTTAGAAAAACACGCAGAATGATAATTGCACAAAAAACTAATAAGTTGATCTCATAGTTCGTTGTCAATTCAGAGCTTGTGAAAAACTTTTCCACCTTAAGAATTTGAGGGGCACAACCATAAATTTTGGTTAAATAATTGTTTTAATCTAACTATCTTATCTGTCCGTGCTTCAGAAGCCCTAGAGTTGATGCAAGAGCTATAGCCCTAGTAATCAAAGTAATGACCAACTGAATGAACACTCCACGCCCAAGTGTGTGAGTGAGAGAGAGAGAGAGAGAGAGAGAGAGAGAGAGAGAGCGTACTTCAACATTTTGCAATAAGTGCTATATAAGCTTTTATGCCTTCCAGATAGATCGTAAGAAATGGCTTCATCCGTAAGAGCTTTCTCTAATTTCTCTTTAGCAGAAGCAATCATTGCCTCATCAAAGGAGTCCACAAGTCTAGCAGACAAATCTTTGTGCTGATCTGGGTTGAGATGCTTAAAACAAAGATTTTCTAACTGCTCTTTCCAACTGGAGATTCCTAAACGGTTGGCCAAGGGAGCAAATATCTCCGAAGTCTCTTTAGCAAATCTCTGTTGCTTCACCAAAGGCAATGCATCTAGCGTCATCATATTATGCAATCGATCAGCTAATTTAATCAGGACAGCCCTAGCATCTGCCATGGCAAGGAACATGGTGTGCAAGCGATCTGCCTCGACAGTTTTGCTTGCTGTATTGTTCTCACGAGCAAGCTTGCTCAGTTGGCTAAGCTTAGAGACCTGAGTGAATGTAACAGAGAACTAGATCAGAAGTTTGTAGATACTAGATCAACAGAAATGTATGGACTACATCAACCAAGGAAACTTCTTACAATTGCTTTCTAGGTTTCTCGTCTTTCAAGTGATGGGCCTCAAAAATGCAAGTAAAAAATGAATTCCAAATTTTGATCAATCTCTGCTGCTGTCAGATGCTCCTGACTTTTAAATATATTTTTTTAAAAAAAAAAAGCTACTGCAGATCGAGTTCCATTTTCTACATTTAGCCTACGACCATATTCGTCATATACAATAAGCAGCAACTATCTCATCCTAGATGAAATGATGGAGTTGCAGACAAAGTCCAAAAACACTTCTTATATTAGTCCAATGTAGCTTCCATTTTAGAAAGAAAAGTGCATGAAAAAAAAAACCTAATTGGTAGACAATATATATTAAGAAAAACTCATTAAAGTACATGAGAAATTCTGTCTCTTACCCCTTCAACCAAATCAGCCACCCCAGCTCCAAATGTTTTAAATATGTGGTCATAGCTTAGGAAAGAATCATCCAAAGTGTCATGTAAAAGCCCTGCAGCAACCACTGTGGAATTGGCACCAATGATCGCAAGCAGAACTGCAGTCTCTACACAATGCTGCAAATAAGGATCCCCACTGGCTCGCATCTATAAGAAAACAACATAAAAAAATTCTCAAGAACACGAAACAAAAATTTAGAACAACAAAATCCAATAATAATTCTAACTTTTACCTGTCCCCTATGTGCTTTCTCAGCCTCATGAAAAGCCTTGATCACAAAATCATCACAAAAAATTGTGTGCCTTGATTGTGCGCCAAACAACAGCTCCTTAGCATAAGGCTCATAATTAGCGTCCACACAACTATCCTCCATACTAAAAGTCAATTCATCCACAACAACAGAAGATGAATCTTCATCAATACCATTATTGTGAACCTCAAAACTCGGAGAATCATAATCAACACAAGACCCTAATGCATTCCTCACAAACCCATTAAAGAGCCCATTAGCCCCACTGCGAAACGACCCATGAATTGAACTCTGAAAACCCACATCACAACCACTCCTTTCTCTAGCAATCCTCGTAGGAGGACTACTAGAACAAGAGACTTGACCTTGCAGAACCGAAACCGGACTTTGATCCCTCTTTATAGAAGACCCAGCAAGGCATTTACTTGGTGTGTAGCAAAATGAACTACTCAATTCCTTCAATTCGTCTCCTCTATCATGCCACCCCAGCTCCTCTCTATCACCCGAAAATGATGCATGTTTCACTGCTGGGGATGAAAACAAACGAGATAAACCACCAACAATTGGCTTCTGAGAGGAAGATGCACTAGACGAAGCTGTTGATGAAGATCTTGAATTCAATTCAAAATCATAATTTGCGTGTGCGTTGATTTGGCATGGATATGGTGTTGAACACACGCTACTAGGTGGGCTCGCGTATAAAGCTATTGTTGGGACTGCCATGGCTGTATAATGACCAGATTTTTCTCAAAAACAACACCCCAGAATCCCAGATCAAGCAAAAAGATTTTGCTTTCTCAAATTTTAACAAAGACCCACTATTTTTCTCTAAAAACCCATAAATTTTATAAGGATTTTATGAAGATTCGGTGAATTTTTTGAAAGACCCAATTAGATCAGGATTGGTTATAAATAAGAAAAGTATACAAAAAACCGAAAATTCAAGTGAGTTTTCGTTAACAGTTTTGGAGGTGAGGAGGAGGAGGAGGAGGAGAAATAAAGCTAGAATTAATGCGTATGTACAGATTTATAAAGGTTTGATTTATTTATTTTTTTGACTTTTTAAGGGAAGAACACTAAAGGACATGAAATCAAAGAGAAAGAATTTACAGAAATTTTAATTTAACAAAAGAAAAAATAGAGAGTCAAAAGAAAGTTAGGATTTGTATTTTGTACAGGTACTGGGAGAGAAAGAATGTTCTTCTTCTTTTGTGAAAATCTCACTGTTCCTCTCTCTCTCTCACCTCTGGTCTTAATTTGTTTAGAAGCCAGAGGAAGGAACAGTAAAAGTACGGAAATATCCTTAGTAAAAAACCAAGTTAACGGAATTGGTTGTTTGGGTTGCCCAATAAGTTTGGGTGTTTTTCCAGCGAAAAAAAGAATTTAGAAAATAATACAGTTCGGTAGAAACAACAGTTTTGAAGTGCGGTATTTTCATTTGAAGAGGGAGGAAAAGAAAAAAAAAAGAATAATACTATAGTCACATTAAAATTATTATAATAATATTATTATTAATATTATTAAAAAAAAATTGATTAGACAAATCTAATAACATTAAAAAAAAATTATCAATAACAACTAAAATAGATTATACTCATTGTTTAGAAACAAAAAACAATGGATGATTTAATTTATTTGAGCGCGGCTATAATTTATAACCCTTTTTAATATTATTAAATTAATTTTTTCAATATTTTTTTATCTTAAAAATATCATTATTGAAATTTTAGTGTATAAGATCTCATTATTTCTCTCTCTTTCAAAAACTCATTTTATCCACTTATTTAAAAAGTCATACTTTATTACTGTAATTTTTACCAAACCATGCTGTTTTTTTTTTAAATATATATATTTATATTTAGATTGATACCGCTAAATATAATTGATGTTTCTCCTTTCAAAACCAACAAACCAATTCAAAGAACAAAAGTAACTGTTTTAGCAATTACACAAGTAAAAAAAGCTATTTTTTAAAAAAGAAAAATAGATCTATTTAAAAAAAATCCACAAATATATAAAGGAGTCTGAGTTTATGAAAAAGAGAGAAATAATAGTTTCTATAACAGTATCTCATATTTCTTGAATAAAGTCGGTTCCTTGATATTGTATTTTTAAAAGAATTCTTAATTAAACAAACTATCTCGTAGTTTTAATTAATTAATTAATTAATTAACTAGATGCCACTCAAGGAAAAAAAAAAGTATATATTAGGGTGAAGCTACGAGAATCGGAGATGTCCATAATTCCCAAGTCATTATCGTGTAAATCCATGTTATCAGGCTCAAAGGTAACGGTGTGACACGATAGTATTAAATAATTGGATCTGTTTTTTGTATTTTATCATTTTATGGCTAATTCAAAGGCAAAAATAATTTTTTTATGTTATCCATTGCAACGATACGAATCTGTCAACTTGCAATCAGTGATTCAGTGTTTTTTTAAATTTCAATTTTTTTCTTTTAAATTATTTTTTTATATATTTAGATTATTTAATGTGTTAATATTAAAAATAAATCTTAAAAAATAAAAAATATTATTTAATGTATTTAAAAAAAATAACTATTATTATTATTGCAGACACCTTCCCAATCTATCATGGCAAACGAGCATATTAGTTTATGACTATTTTTTTAAAAAAATATTATACAGGAGAAGTAGGTGTTTGAAATCTGTCGAGAAAAGAAAGAAATATTAATATAAACGAAATTCTTCATAGTCAATTTATATATGTTGACATGATCGTTGAGTGTCTTATGCTGATATTATTGTTGTTAAAATATAATTTATATATTAGATAGTCAAAAAAAAATTATTTTACAGTGAAAAAATAAAAAGTTTTGTTGTATACGAGGGATGGAAAGCTAAAATATATATATATATAATGGACCTGTTACTTGAGAATTTGGTATTACCTTATCATAAATGATTTTTATTATTAATTTTGGAATTAATTAAATCAAGTTAATTAATTAATTTTTCTGAATTAATTAATCTAATAATTATATATGGCATCTCCTACCAAGTTATTCAAATAATTTAAATAAAAATTTATTTTTTAAATTTCATAGACATATTGGTCTGAATATAAAGAAAAATTAAAGAGAAAA
>Ga0307517_10002312_pt1 | contig 30753 bp, 29 predicted proteins | sample 23_EM_MG_FD_194515 | JGI IMG/M metagenome (GOLD analysis project Ga0307517, IMG submission 194515) | Populus trichocarpa ectomycorrhiza microbial communities from riparian zone in the Pacific Northwest, United States - 23_EM | ecosystem: Host-associated > Plants > Roots > Unclassified | place... | reverse complement strand
CCAGCCGTCATCGAAGACACTGGCCACCACCGCCCACGGAGTGGGCACACCATCCCCCGTACTGACGATGGTGGTGGACAGCAGCGCCCACGCCCCGAGCAGGGCCACGATGCCGACCGCCCCGCCGGTCCAGGCGGAACGCCGCGCACTCACAACGCCTCCGCAGCGGTTTCAGCGGAGTCGATGCGGCCGAAGAGGAGTTCGGACAATTGGTCGGCGTAGGCGTGGAATTCGGCGGAGCGCATCATCTCCGGCGTCCGGGGCCGGGGCAGGTCGATGGTGACGACTTCCACGATCCGGCCGGGGCGCGGGGACATGACGGCGACGGTGTCGCTGAGCAGGACCGCTTCGTTGATGGAGTGGGTGACCAGCAGCGTGGTGACCGCGCGGGCCTGCCAGATGCGCTGCAGTTCCAGGTTCAGGCGCTGGCGGGTCATGTCGTCCAGCGCCCCGAAGGGCTCGTCCAGCAGCAGCACCTTGGGGTCGACGACCAGGGAGCGGGCGATCGCGACGCGTTGGCGCATGCCGCCGGACAGCTGGGACGGCCGGGCCTTCTCGAAGCCTTCCAGGCCGACGAGTTTGATCAGGTCGGCGATGGCGGCCGGGTCGGGTTTGATGCCGCTGATCTCCAGCGGCAGCCGTATGTTCGCCGCCACCGAACGCCACGGCAACAACGCCGCGTCCTGGAACGCTATGCCCAGATGATGCCGCTTACGCGCCGCCTCCGGATCCTCACCATGCACCAACGCCGTACCCGACGTCGGCTCATCCAGCCCCGCCAGAATCCGCAACACCGTCGACTTACCGCAACCCGACGGCCCCAACAACGCCAGGAACTGACCCTCCTTGGTGTCCAGATCGACACCGTCCAGAGCCGGCACTCTGCTGCGCCCCAGCCGGAACTCCTTGCTCAACCCGCGCAGGGACAACCCGGTCCCTGCCTCGGGCGCGGCCACTGTTTCTGCTCCCTGAGCTTCGGCTGCGGTGCTCATCACGTTGTTGACCTCTGTTGTTTTGGTACGGGCGCGGGTGCCGTGGCGTGCCGTGCGTGCTGGCGCGGCGGTCGGCGGGGGCCTCAGATGAGGCTGGGGTCTTCCTTGTAGACCGCTTCGAGGAGGGAGAAGTCGAAGAGCTTGTCCGCGGTGATCTTCAGGCCGCCGTAGGCCAGCGTCTTGATGTTCTCCTCGATCAGGGTGTCGGTGACCGTGAACAGGCCGTTCTTCTTGGTGTCCGCGGTCAGGATCAGCGCGTTCTGGTCCGTGGACTCCAGGGTCTGCTCCTTGGTCGTCAGCCCCAGGCCCTTGCCGTAGGTCTCCGCGGCCAGCTTCGCGCCCAGCGTCGGGTCGGCGACGCTGGCCTTCCAGCCCTTGATCTCCGCGCGCAGGAACGCCTTGACCAGCTCGGGCTGCTTGTCGATGGTGTCCTGACGGGTGCAGTACGTCTCCGACACCAGCGGGTAGCCGGTGTCGGCCAGCAGCATCGTGGAGACCTTGAAGCCCTTCAGACGCAGCGCGTTGGGCTCGTTGGTCACGAAGGAGAACCAGCCGTCGACGGTGCCCTGGGTCAGCGGCAGCGGGTCGAACTGAACCGGCACCTTGGTGATCTTCGACTCGTCCAGGCCGGTGGCCTTGATGTACGCGGCCCACACCGACTCGTTGCTGGCCTGGACACCGATCTTCTTGCCGTACATGTCCTCCGGCTTGGCAATCGCGTTGCTGGTCATCGACATGATGCAGAACGGGTTCTTCTGGTACTGCGCACCGATGATCTTCAACGGGGCGCCCTTGGAGATCGCCGCACCCGTGATGTCCGGACCACTGATCGCGAACAACGCCTTCTTGGTGACCACATCGGTCTCCATCGGCGTCGCCGACGGACCACCACCGATCAGCGTGGCCTTGGAGAAGCCCTCGTCCTTGTAGTAGCCCTTGCTGTCGGCTATGTAACTGCCCGCGAACTCCACGTTCTTGATCCACGACAGCCGCAGCGTCAGCTCACCGAAACTCTTCGAACCCGACGCCGACGCCGAAGACGCCGAGTCCGAGTCGGACCCGCAGGCGGCGAGCAGCGGGCCACCGAGCATCACGGCACCACCGAGCTGCAGGCCGCGCTTGAGGAAGAGCCGACGATCGGAGGCGAGGCGATTTCTGTCAAAGCTGGTCATGGGGTGGTTCCTTTTCATCGAGTCAGAGGTCGAGGAGGAGTTCGGGGGTGCGGGCGCGGGAGCAGCAGATGGTGATCTGGGTGTTGGCGGCGTGCTCGTCGGGGGTCTGGACTTCGTCGCGGTGGTCGGGTTCGCCGGCCAGGACGGGGGTGAGGCAGGCGCCGCAGATGCCCTGTTCGCAGGAGAGTTCGACCTCGACGCCGTTGGCGGTGAGGACGTCGGCGATGGTGCGGTCGGCGGGGACGGGGTAGCCGATGCCGGTGCTCGCGATCCGTACGGTGAATTCGGTCCCGGCTTCGCCTCCGGCGGGTGGCGGGGCTGCCGGGGTGAAGCGTTCGGTGTGGATCTGGCCGGGCTGCCAGCCAACGGCTGTCGCCTGGGCCGTGACGTGGGTCATGAAGCCGTCGGGCCCGCAGACGTAGACGGCTGTGTCCCGGTCCGGGGTCAGCAGTTCCGTGGGCAGCCCGGCGCGGACGCTGTCGCCCTGGTCACTGCGGTGGATCACCGTCCGCTCGGCGAAGGCGGAGGTCTGGAGCCGTTCCAGCAGCGGGGCTGTTGCCTGGCTGGAGGTGTAGTGGTGCAGGACGAACGCGGCTCCCCGCGCGGCCAGGGCTTCGGCCATGGACAGCAGGGGCGTGATGCCGATGCCGCCCGCGACGAGTACGTAGCGGGATGAGGTCACGAGGGGGAAGTGGTTGCGCGGGGGTGAGATCCGGAGCCGCTGGCCGACGGTGAGGTCGCGGTGCAGGGTGCGGGAGCCACCGCGTCCGGCGTCGTCGCGCTGGACGCAGATCAGGTAACGGCCGGTGTCCTGGGGTGAGTTGCACAGAGAGTACTGGCGGATGAGGGAGGGGCCGAGATGGACGTCGATGTGGGCGCCCGCCTCGAAGGACGGCAGGGCTCCGTCCGGCGCCCGGAGTTCGTAACTGCGGCTGGTGGCGGAGGCGAGGGAGATCGTATGGACGATGACGTCGAGTGTTTCCACGGTCTTCACAGCAGCTCCCCTACGCGGTGAAGAAGTGGCTCAGGCCCAGCTCGCGCAGTCCGCGCCGGTAGGCGATGGAGCTGCGGTCGGCGGGGATGTGCACTTCGAGCTTGGGGTCCAGGGGGAGGTTCTCGGGTTTCTGGACCTCCACGATGGCCCGGTCCTCCTCGAAGACCGTCCGGTTGAAGTCGTATACGGCCTGGACGGGCTGGTCGGTGTCGAAGTCGCGGGCGATCGGGGCGAACATACGGGTCTGGCGGGCGGAGACCGGCGAGGCGGCGTTCATGATGTTCAGCCGTCCGCCGTCGGGGAAGTGCACCACCAGGGTGGCGGTGAAGGGCAGGTGGACGTCGAAGTGGCGCAGCCACCGGAAGCCGGGCGGCGCCTGCTTGTCGCTGCCGTGCGGGTAGTTGGAGGCGGTGCTCCAGTAGTCGACGGAGAAACCGTGCTCGTGGCGGACCGGGGTGTAGTCGGGGACGACGGTGTCGCCGGGGTCGCCGAAGGAGTCCAGGTGGACGAATCCGAAGTGGGCGACGTCCAGGAAGCCTTCGAGCTGGCGGCCGGCGAACGCGGCGATGTCGATGCTGGGGCAGTTGATCTGCTGGAACCCCTCGTCGTCCCAGTGCGCCATGGCCGGGATCACCGGATCGGCGTCCGGGGCGGGCCGCAGGCAGGTCCACACCAGCCCGTACCGCTCGACGACGGGGAACGTCCGCAGGTTCAGCCGCGACGGGATCTTCGACTCCGGATGCGCCGGCACCCGCACGCACCGCCCGCCCTCACCGAAACGCAGCCCGTGATATGCGCAGGTGATGCCGCTCCCGTCGCCGCCGCCGAGGCTGAGCGGCACACCCCGGTGCGGGCAGATGTCGTGGGCCACGACCACGCTGCCGCCCACCCGGTAGGCCACCAGGGTCTCGTCCAGCAGGCGTACGGCGGTCGGGGCGTCGCCGATCTCGCGCGACAGAGCGACGGGGTACCAGTGCTGGGCGAGGATCGCCCAGTCGTCGGGGTCGAACGTGCAGTCCCTGGGCAGGGCGGCAGGCCGGGGCAGGGCAGTGGTCATACGGAAGGTCCTTCTACGGATACGCGGCCGCAACGGCCACCAGGACGGCGGTGCGGCAAAGCGTGCGCGGGAGAAACGAACGGCGAACACCGCAGACCCGGGACCGGGCAGAGTCACCGGCCACTGGTCATCGGTACGCGGTCAGGCCCGGGAGCCCTCGGACGCCGAATGCGAACCGTGCGCCACGCGCCCACGCGTCCAGGCCGACTGGTGGACACGGCACCGGAGGTCCGTGCCGCACTCGCTGACGAGGCTCATCGCGCTTCCCTCCGTGCTCAGTGCCGACTCGAATCGCCGGACGACCAAGGCGAGAGTGACGCACGGAGATTGCCCAACCATTCCGTAATGGTTACTTGCGGATTTCATGCCCGGATTTGACCGGGGCGCGGCTTACCGGCGTAGGCCGAGGGCGTCGCGGCCGGCGTAGCGGGCCTGGGGGCCGAGTTCCTCTTCGATGCGGATGAGCTGGTTGTACTTGGCGGTGCGGTCGGAGCGGGAGAGGGAGCCGGTCTTGATCTGGCCGCAGCCGGTGGCGACGGCGAGGTCGGCGATGGTGGTGTCCTCGGTCTCGCCGGAGCGGTGGGACATCACGACGGTGTAGCCGGCGCGGTGGGCGGTGCCGATGGTGGCGAGGGTCTCGGTGAGGGTGCCGATCTGGTTGAGCTTCACGAGGATGGAGTTGGCGACGCCGTCGCGGATGCCGGCCCGCAGCAGGGTCTCGTTGGTGCAGAAGACGTCGTCGCCGGTGAGCTGGCAGCGGTCGCCGAGCCGGGTCATGAGCAGCCGCCAGCCGTCGAGGTCGTCCTCGGCCATGGGGTCCTCGATGGAGGCGATCGGGTGGCGGGCGACGAGTTCGGCGAGGTAGTCGACGTGCTCGGCGACGGTGCGGCGGCGGCCCTCGCCCGCGTAGTCGTAGACGCCATCGTGGAAGAACTCGGAGGTGGCGGGGTCCATGACCAGGGTGATGTCCTCGCCGGGCTTGTAGCCGGTCCGCTCGATGGCGCGGACGACGAAGTCCAGGGCCTCGTCGGCGGTGCGCAGGTCGGGGGCGAAGCCGCCCTCGTCGCCGACGGCGGTGTTGTGACCTGCGGCGATGAGGTCCCGGCGGAGGGTGTGGAAGACCTCCGACCCCATCCGTACGGCTTCGGCGAAGGTGGCCGCGCCGATCGGGGCGATCATGAACTCCTGGAAGTCCAGCGGATTGTCGGCGTGCGCGCCGCCGTTGATGATGTTCATCATCGGGACCGGCAGCAGGCGGGCATCGACGCCGCCGATGTAGCGGTACAGCGGCAGGCGGTGGGCGGCAGCGGCGGCCTTGGCGGTGGCGAGTGAGACGCCCAGGAGCGCGTTGGCGCCGAGGCGGGCCTTGTCCGGGGTGCCGTCCAGGGCGATGAGTGCAGCGTCGACGCGGGCCTGGTCCTCGGCGTCGAGGCCGACGACGGTGTCCGCGATGGCGTCGTTGATGGCGTCGACCGCGCGGCGTACGCCCTTTCCGTGGAAGCGTGCCGGGTCGTCGTCCCGCAGTTCCACGGCTTCGCGGGCGCCGGTGGAGGCGCCGGAGGGCACGGCGGCCCGGCCGAGCGAGCCGTCCGACAGTTCGACGTCGACCTCCACGGTGGGATTGCCCCGGCTGTCGATGATCTCGCGTCCGATGATCCGGGTGATGGCCGTCATGGTGCTGCCCCCAAAGCTCGATCCGGAGAGTCCGTGAGTCGGTGAGTCCGTGAGTCCGTTCCCATCGGGAACCCACTAAGTTCCGAAAGTGAACCTACTATGGCCGGATGAGAATGCACAACGCCGACGAGACCTGCGGCATCGCCCAGGCCGCCGTGGTCGTGGGCGACTGGTGGAACGTGCTGATCCTGCGTGAAGTCGCACGTGGCCACGTACGGTTCGACGAGCTGGCCGGTGAGCTCGGCCTCTCGCGCAAGGTCCTCACCGAACGCCTGGGGCGGCTGGTCGCGCGGGGCGTACTGCGCCGCAGCCTCTACCAGCGACGCCCGGTGCGCTACGAGTACCTGCTCACCGACTCCGGGCTCGGGCTGCTCCCCCTCCTGGTCGCCATGCAGGACTGGGCCGACCGCTGGGTCCTGGGCGACGGCACCGTCACCGCCACCGCCCCGGACGACGGAGCCGAACACGCCCGCGTCCATGCCCTGACCGGCACCCGCCTGCCGTCGGACCTGCGGCTGCCGGGCGCCGACGGCAAGGAGCGGGACGTCGTGGACCCCGGCGCCGCCGCGACGGTGCTCTTCACCTACCCGGCGACCGGGATCCCGTGGGAGGACGGCATCGGCGGGAGCGGCATCGAGGGGGCGGCAGGCTGCACCCTGGAGAACCGGCTGTTCCGCGACGCCTGGCCGTCCTTCCGCGAGTCGGGCGTGGCGGTGCACGGCGTCAGCACCCAACTGCCCTATGAGCAGGCGGCCTTCGCGCAAGCCGAGTCGGTCCCCTACCCCCTGCTGTCCGACACGGACCTGCGGCTGGCGGCCGCCCTACGGCTCCCGACCTTCCGGGGCGCGGGCCAACTGCGGCTCAAACGGCTCATCCTGGTCATCGACGCGGACCGGACCATACGCCATGTCCGCTTCCCCGTCGGCGACATCCCGGACGCCGTACAGCAGGCGCAGCACCTCGCGGGTGAGCGGTAGTTCGGTGAACGAGGAACACAGCTTCGCGACGCTTCACGAGCGGGTCGACAGCGCCGCGTCGATCAGGACGGCTGCGGCCGCCCGGGCGGCCTCGGCTGACGAGGGGTCGCGGTCCATCCGTGCGGACAGGCCGCTCCCGTCGTACAGGAGGTGCAGTTGCCGGGCGAGTGCCTCGGGATCCGGGGCGCCGGCGTCGCGGGCGAGGTCGGTGAAGAGGGTCCGGATCCAGGCGCGGTAGGTGTCGGATGCCTCTTCGACGGAGCTGCCGGACTGTGCCTCCGCACTGGCCGCCACGAAGGCGCAGCCGTGATAGCTCCGCTCGGTGAACAACTCGCCCTGGGCGTCGAAGACGGCAAGCAGGCGCTCACGCGGGGTGCCGGCGCGGTTGACGCCGCGCAGCAGTCGCTCGGTGATCCTGGCGTGCCGGGAGTCGAGATAGGCGCGGACGAGCTGTTCCTTGCCGCCGAAGGTGTTGTACAGGGATGCCTTGGCGACCCCCGCGTGCTCGATGATCCGGTCGATCCCGACCGTCCGCACGCCCTCGGCGTAGAACAGCTCGTCCGCTGCCGAGAGCAGCCGCTCACGGGCCGTCGGGCCCTTGGCAGTCGGCGTCTTCGTCATGCCGTTCACCTTCTCGACAGTTCCTGCTCGGCCTCGGCGGCCTGAAGCCCGGTGGCCGTGGCCGTGGCCCCGGAGGCCACGATCATCCCAGGGGCGCGGTGCGGCCTGTCGCGCAGCAGCAGAGCCGCGAGGGCCAGCAGGGCCAGGCCGATGACCACGATTCCGTATTCCTCGGAGGTGCGGACGAGGCCGCCGCCGTGCACCACCAGGACACCGGCGAGGACGGAGGGGACCCCCATGCCGAGGTAGGAGACGACGAAGAGCAGCGACAGTACGCCGGAGCTCTCGTGCGGCTTGGCCAGCGGCATCACGGTGCGGATGCCGCCCTGGAAGCCGCTGCCGAAGCCGAGTCCGGCCACGGCCGTACCGACGAAGAACAGCACCGGTGCGCCCAGGTCGACGGCGATCAGGGTGAGCGTCACTCCGGCGATGAGGGCCGCTATCCCGGTGTACATCACGGTGGTGGTCCGGGTCTTCCGCAGGGCGAGGACGGCGGTGGCCGCGACGATCGCGAGGACGAAGAGGCCGAGGCCTCCGTAGACGGCGGAGGTGGAGCCGACCAGGGTGCGCACCAGGGCGGGGCCGAGGGAGCCGTAGAACCCGGCGAGCGCCCAGACGGCGAAGATGACGGGTGCCACCGCCAGGACGGGGCCGCGGACCGTGCGCGGGAGCTTGATCTCGGGCACCAGGCTGGCAAGCGCTCCGGGCGCGCGGGTGACGGTTTCGTCGATCAGGGTGATGGCGATCGCCTGGGCCGCGAACACGGCCAGCAGGCCGAGGTAGATCGTGTGGGTGGGGGCGGGAACGTACTGGACGACGAAACCGCTGATCAGGGAGCCCGTCGCGGTGCCCAGGCCGGGTGCGAAGGCGTTCGCCATGGTGCCGCGGGCCCGGTTGATGTCCATCATCGCGGCGCCGACCGCACCGAGCGCGGCGCCCGTGGACAGGCCCTGCACGATGCGGGCGACGAGCAGTTCGTCGACGCCTGCGGCAGTGGAGAACAGCAGCATCGCGGCGGCCTGCGCCGCGATCGCGGTGATCAGAACGGGGCGTCGGCCCACGTGGTCGGACAGCTTCCCGAGGACCAGCAGGCCCGACAGCACGGCGATCGCGTAGATGCCGAAGACGGCGGTGGTGGTGATGGGGGTGAAGCCCCATTCGGCCTGGTAGGTCGCGTAGAGGGGGGTAGGGGCGCTGGAGGCGGCGAGGAAGGAGACCACGATGGAGGCGAGCACGTAGAACGCGGCCCGCGGCGGTATCGGTCGGCTCGACACCGTGGGGCGCTCGCGCTGTTCGGGGTGGTTCATCAAAGACCCTTCGCGGGGACGAAGCCGAAATTGAGTAGACAGGTCTGTCTACTGCGTGCTCAACCCCACGGGTGAGCCGGCTATTCCCGCCGCCAAGTCCAGAGCGCTCATCCGTGCGAGAGAGGGCAGGTTCCAACGTCACCGCCGCACGGCCCGTCTACCCGTACCCGTACATCGCGGTCAACACCACGGGCGGTCCGGCAGACGAAGCCGACAGCTACACGGCACGGCTGTCCACCGCCGAGCAGGACCTGAAGGTGGACTACCTCGGCTCCTTCCGCTCCGGCTACGAGACCGTCAGCGGCTGGGTCAACGGCCGGTGGGTGCCCCGGCCCGGGAAGAGCTGACGAGCGGGAAGTGGCAGGCGGTGAGGCGGCCGGGGGCGGCTTCGGTCAGGGGTGGGCGCTCTGTGCGGCAGAGGTCGCGGGCGTAGGGGCAGCGGGGGTGGAAGGCGCAGCCGGCGGGCCGGTCGGAGGGGTTGGGGACGTCGCCGGTGAGGACGATGCGCTCGCGGGGAGCCGGGTCGGAGCCGTCGTCGATCTCGGGGACGGCGGAGAGCAGGGTCTCGGTGTAGGGGTGCGCGGGGGCGGCGTACAGCGCTTCTGCGTCGGCGAGTTCGACGACCTCGCCGAGGTACATGACGGCGATGCGGTCGGAGACGTGCCGTACGACACCGAGGTCGTGGGCGATGAAGACATACGTCAGCCCGAACTCGTCCTGGAGGTCGGCGAAGAGGTTGAGCACCTGGGCCTGGACGGAGACGTCGAGGGCGGAGACGGGCTCGTCGGCGACGATCAGCCTGGGGCGGGTCGCGAGGGCGCGGGCGATGCCGATGCGCTGGCGCTGGCCGCCGGAGAACTCGTGGGGGTAGCGGTCGAGGTGGGCGGCGGACAGGCCGACGACTTCGAAGAGCTCGGCGACGCGGTCGCGTATCGCGCCTGCGCTGCCGTGCCGGTGGACCTTCAGCGGCTCGGCGACGATGTCGCCGGCGCGGCGGCGGGGGTTCAGGGAGGCGTAGGGGTCCTGGAAGATGAGCTGGAGCCCGGCGCGTACGGGGCGCAGCCGCCGGGGGCCGAGGGCGGTGATGTCCTGGCCGTCGAACTCGACGCGGCCGCTGGTGAGGTCGGTGAGCCGGACGAGGCAGCGGCCGAGGGTGGACTTGCCGCAGCCGGACTCGCCGACGACGCCGAGGGTCTCGCCGGCGCGGACGTCGAGGGAGACCCCGTTGACGGCGTGGACGGCTCCGGCGCGGCCCGCCGGGTAGCGCTTGACGACCTCGGAGGCGCGGAGCAGGACGGTCATGGGGTGGTCTCCTCGCGGCGCAGGGCGGCGCGGTCGTCGGTGGGCAGCCAGCAGGCGTCGCGGTGCTGCCGGTCACCGGCGAGCGCCGGCCGTTCCGTGCAGGCGGCGTGCCGCATCCGGCAGCGCGGGGCGAAGGCGCAGCCGTCGGGGATGTCGAGGGGGGAGACGGGCATGCCGGGGATGGCGGGCAGCCGCCGCAGGCGGGGGCCGGTGACGCGGGGGACGGAGTCCAGCAGGCCCCAGGTGTAGGGGTGGCGGGGGGTGCGGAAGACCGCAGGGCGGGGGCCTTCCTCGACGGCCCGGCCGCCGTACATCACCAGGACGCGGTCGGCGATCCGGGAGACCACGCCCATGTCGTGGGTGATCAGGACGATGGCCGAGCCGCCCGCGTTCTCACGTCGCATCAGGTCCAGGATCTGGGCCTGGGTCGTCACGTCGAGCGCGGTGGTCGGCTCGTCGGCGATCAGCAGCGCGGGCCCGCAGGCCATCGCCATGGCGATGACGGCCCGCTGGCGCATGCCGCCGGAGAACTCGTGCGGGTAGCTGTCCACGCGCCGCGCCGGGTCGGGGATGCCGACCTCCTCCAGCAGGCCGATCGCGCGGGTTCTGGCCTCCTGCCGGGTGATGTCCTCGTGGGCGCGGATCTGTTCGGCGATGTGCCAGCCGACCGTGTAGACCGGTGTGAGGGCGGTCATCGGGTCCTGGAACACCATCGCGATGTCCCGGCCCCGGATCGCGCGCAGTTCCTTGTCCGGCATGGTCACCAGATCCCGGCCGCGGAACAGCACCTGGCCGGTGACGGTGGCGTTGGGATCGCGGATCAGGCCCAGCAGCCCCAGCATGGACACGCTCTTGCCGGAGCCGGACTCGCCGACCACGCCGAGGACTTCGCCGGGGGCCACGGAGAAGGACAGCCCGTCGACGGCGGTGACGGTGCCGCGCCGGGTGCGGAAGGAGACCCGCAGGTCCCGTACGTCGAGAAGCGGTTCAGACATGGCGGGCCCTCGGATCCAGCTTGGCGTACACGACGTCGACGAGCGCGTTGGCGAGGACGACGAAGAAGGCGGCGTACAGGACCGTGCCCATGATCACCGGCAGGTCCACGTTCTGGAGCGCGTCGTAGGTGAGCTTGCCGACCCCGGGCAGGCCGAAGACCACCTCGGTGAGCAGGGCCGCCCCGCCGATCAGCGCGCCGATGTCGAGGCCGAACAGGGACACGACGGGGATCAGCGAGCAGCGCAGCGCGTGCCGGATGAGGATCCGGCGCTCGGAGACGCCTTTGGCGCGGGCGGTGCGTACGTAGTCCTCGTTGAGCGCGGCGACCAGTTCCGAGCGCAGTACGCGGGCGTAGATCCCGGCGTAGAGGGCGGCCAGGGTCAGCCAGGGGAAGAGCAGGTGCAGCGCCCACTGGAGCGGGTCGTCGGTGAGGTTGACGTAACCCAGGGGTGGCACCCAGGCGAAGACGGAGTCGTGCAGGCGGTTCTGGGTGAAGAGGTTGACGACCTCGCCGAGCCAGTACACCGGCAGGGAGACGCCGATGACGCCGACGAGCATGATCAGCGGGTCCACGAGGGTGCCGCGCAGGGCGGCCGCGGCGGTGCCCATCAGGACGCCGGCGATCAGCCAGATGACGGCGGCGCCGAGCACGAGGGAGAGGGTGACCGGCATGGCGTGGGTGATCTGCGGGACGACCCGGGAGCCGCGGTTGACGAAGGACTCCAGGTCGCGGCTGATCAGCAGGTGCTTCATCAGCAGCAGATAGCGGACGGGCAGCGGCCGGTCGAGTCCGAAGGTGTGCCGGACCTGGGCGAGGGTGGCGGGGTCGGCGTTGCGGCCGGCGATGCGGGCCGCGGGGTCGACGCCGGGGGTGGCGAAGAAGATCAGGAACACCAGCACGCTGATCGCGAACAGGACCGGGATGGCGGCCAGCAGGCGGCGCAGGGCGAAGGTCAGCACTCACACCACCCCGCCGCGCAGCCGGGCGCCCGGGTCCAGCGCGTCGCGTACGCCGTCGCCGAGGACGTTGAGCGCGGCGGCGGTGAGCGCGATGAGCAGGCCGGGAGCGATGGTCACGGCGGGCCGGGTGTAGAGCAGCCCCAGGCCGTCGTTGATGATCGTGCCCCAGCTCGCGTCGGGCGCCTGGACGCCGACGGAGAGGAAGGACAGGGCGGATTCGGTGAGCATGTTCAGCGCGGTCATCAGCGGTACGAAGACCAGCACGGTGGGCAGGACGTTGGGCACCACCTCGCGGTGCATCACGCGCGTCACGGGAGCGCCCGAGCCGATCGCCGCCAGGATGTACTCCCGGTTGCGCAGCGCGATCACCTGGCCGCGCAACGGCCGGGCCACGTACGGGACGTAGACCGCCGCGATGATGGCGATCGGCACCCACAGGCTGCCCGGCCGGACGGTGAGCGGGCCGAGCCGCAGCCCGTTGGTGAGCAGTACCACCGACAGGCAGATCGCCAGCAGGTACACCGGGAACGCCCAGACCACGTCCAGTACGCGGGAGATCACCGCGTCCAGCCAGCCGCCCGCGTACCCGGCGACGATGCCCAGGACGGCGGCGGCCAGGCAGCACAGCACGGCCGATATGAGGCCGATGAACAGGCTGTTGCGGCCGCCGTAGAGCAGCCGGGCCATGACGTCGCGGCCCTGGTTGTCGGCACCGAGGAAGTAGTGGGCCGGGTCCCAGGTGGGGCCGATCGGGGTGACGCCGAGGCCGAGGCCGGTGGTGCTGGGGGTGAGCACCGGGACCGTCCTGCCGCCGACGACCGTGGTGCCGGAGACGGCGGAGCGGAACGGGTCGGTGTGCGCGATGCCGTTGGCGTACAGCGGGGCGCACAGGCAGGCCGCCACGATGAGGGCGAAGAATCCGGCCGCCGCCATGGCCGGCCTGTTGCGGGCCAGCTGGCCCATGGCGGTGCGCCATGGGCCGGCCGGGCGGGCGGCGGGGCGGACGTCCGGGCGGGCTGTCACTTCACCCACAGCTGGTCCACGATCATGTAGAACTGCTTGCTGAACTGGTAGTTGCCGACCCGCGTCGAGGTGAAGTCCACCAGCTTCGGGGTGAACAGCGGCACCAGCGGCGACTTGGCCATGACCGCCTGGTCGACCGCGCCCCACTTGGTGTTGGCGGCCGTCATGTCGGTGCGCTCGGTGGTCAGCGCGTCCTGCATCTGCGCGTCGACCGTCTTGTCGCAGAAGCCGGCGATGTTGATGCTGGAGTCGCTGCCGGCGTGGAAGGACCCGCAGGACAGCAGCACGTTGAGGAAGTCCGAGGCCGCCGGGTAGTCCTGGTACCAGGAGGTCAGGGCCAGCTGCACCTTGTTCTTGGTGTTCTGGATGTACGTGAACTGGATGTTCGCCGACAGCGGCTTGAGGGTGGCCTTGTAGCCGAGCTGGGTGAGCAGGCTCTGCAGATACTCGCCTGTCGACTTGTTGACCTCGTCGTCCTGGACGACGATGCCGACCTCCTGCCCCGCCGTCCCGGAGGCCTTCACCAGCGCCTTGGCCTTGGCGAGGTCGGGCGCCTTCCAGGTGGCGCCGCCGCCCTTGGTGTAGTCGCAGGTGTCGGTGTGCCCCGGGAAGCCGGGCGGCAGCACGGTGCAGACCGGCTGGGCCAGGTTGGTGCCGCCGTAGAGACGGACGGCGGCGCTGCGGTCGACGGCCCAGTTGATGGCCTGGCGGGCCTTGAGGTTGTTGAAGGGCGCCTGGTTGACGTTGAGGGTGAGGTACCACATCGCGGTCAGCGGGCTGACGTGCACCTGGCTCGCGTACTTGGTGCCGATCTCGTTGAGCCGGTCGGCGGGCGGGGCGTCGAAGACCCAGTCGGCCTGGCCGTTCTCCACGGCGGTGACCTCGGCCTCCACCGTCAGGCCGAAGGTCTCGTCGATCTCGTCCGGGTAGCCCTGCGGCTGGGCCTCGCGCGACCACTCCTTGAAGTACGGGTTGCGGACCAGCTTCAGCGCCTTGTTGGGGTCGTAGGAAGCGGCTTTGTACGCGCCGGTGCCCGGCAGCGGCGTCGTGCCGGCGTCCTTGGCCGTGGAGCCCTTCGGCACGATGCTCGCGTGCGGCACCGCGAGCTTGTACGGGAACTCCGGGTCGGCGGCGGTGAGGTTGATGGTCACGGTGCCGGCCGCGGCGTCGCCCACTACGCCCTTGGGCAGGGTGCAGCCGGCGGGCTTCTTCAGGCAGGCGTCGGCGCCGACGATGCCGTTGTAGAAGGAACCGGCGGTGGGGCTGGAGACGGTGAAGACGCGCTCGAAGGACGCCACGACATCGTCGGTGGTCAGCGCCTTGCCGTTGGAGAACTTGATGCCCTTGCGAAGAGTGAAGGTGTACGTCTTCCCGTCGTTGGTGACCTTCGGCATCGACTCGGCCAGGTCCGGGACCACGGTGAAGGAGGCCTGGCCGCCGACCTTCTTGAAGGCCAGCAGGCCGTCGTACATGCCCTGGTAGAGCTGCCAGTACTGGAGCGTGTAGTTGACCTGCGGGTCGAGCGAGCCGGCCGCCGACTTGGCCACCAGGTGCAGGGTGCCGCCCTTGTGCGCGCTCTGGAAGGCGGCGGGCGCGCCGGAGGTGGAAGTCGAGGCCGTGGAGGTGGAGTTCGCGGTTCCACCGTCGCCGGAGGAGGAGCAGGCGGTGGCCAGCAGGGCGAGGGCGGCAGTGCCGGTGACGAGGACGGTACGGGTGGCGGAGCGGGGCATGGTGGCTCCCAAGGGGGGTCGATCAGGCTCGGTCATACGGAGTCGAGGAATGCGCCGACGACCTGCAGATAGCGCTCCTCCTCCTCGATGTGCGGCATGTGGCTGGAGTCCTCGAAGATCTCCCAGCGCACATCGGGGATGCGGTCGGCGAACGGCTGGACGGTGGCGGGGGTCGCCTCGTCGTGGCGTCCGGACACCAGCAGGGTGGGGACCTCGATCAGGTGCAGGCGGTCGATGACCGTCCAGTCCTTGAGGGTCCCGATGACATGGAACTCGTTGGGGCCGTTCATGGTGTGGTAGACGGTCCCGTCCTCGGCGATCTTGGCCCAAGTGGCCTCGACCTCAGGCGGGTTGGGCACGATCCGGCACACATGGCGTGCGTTGAAGACCTGTTCGGCGGCCTTGTACGCGTCGCTGTCGGTGGTCCCGGCCGCCTCGTGCGCGAGCAGCGCCTCCTGTACGGCGGGCGGCAGTTCGGCGCGCAGCCCCGCCGCCGCCGCGAGCCACAGCTCCATGGAGGCGGGCGAGTTGGCGATGGTCAGGCTGCGCAGGCCCGCCGGGCGGCGTACCGCGTGCTCGGCGGCGAGCATGCCTCCCCAGGACTGGCCGAGCAGGTGGTAGCCGTCCCGGATGCCCAGGGTCGCGAGCAGGCTGTCGAGTTCGTCCAGGAAGAGCCGCACGGTCCAGAAGTCCGCGCCCCGGTCCGGGAGATGGGTCGACAGGCCGATGCCCAGCTGGTCGTAGTGGATCACCGGGCGGCCCTGCTCGGCGATGCGGGCGATCCGCAGGGTGTAGTCGTGCCCGGCCCCGGGGCCCCCGTGCAGGACCACCAGCGGTTCCGGACCGCCACCGAGGGTGCCGGTCACGCGGTACCAGGTCTTCCAGTCCCTGAAGAGGGCCAGACCGGTGCGGTCGGGGCCGGGGATCGCCACAAAGCCTCCCATCAAGGCATAGGAATGCCCGATGCGGGTGAAGAGGGGTGTTAGGGGTGTTGCGTGAGATGGCAGTCATACTCATGAGGAAAAGGTCTGCTGGCAATACCTTTTGTTAGGCCATGAAGATAAGTAACTGCGTGTTAACGTGACGCCCCACGACCAGCGCACCAAGGAGGAGCCCTGACCGTCCCCGCCGGGCCGGACGGGCCCGACCGTGATCTCTCCCGCGTGCTGGAGCAGGTGCTCGACGGCGGACCGTCCCCGGTGCTCGGCCCCGTACGGGTGGTCACCGTGGCCGACGAGGTCGCCGACCGGCTGCTCACCGCCATCGCCGTGGGTGACTTTCTGCCCGGCCAGCGGATCCCGCCCGAGCGTGAGCTCTGCGACCTCCTCCAGGTGAGCCGGTCCACCGTCCGGGAAGCCATCGCCCGGCTCCACGCCGCCGGTGTCGTCGAGATCCGCCGGGGCCGCAACGGCGGCGCGTACGTCCGCGAGAGCTGGACCGATGTCTCCGCCGCCGCCGTCCGCCGCACCCTGCTGCCCCGCTGGGAGGAGCTGGAGCAGCTCTTCGACCTGCGCGGACTGGTCGAGGGCATGGTCGCCGGCGCCGCCGCCCGGCGCCGCCGCCCCGAGCACGTCGAGCTGATGCGCGAGGCCCTCGCGGGCTACGCCTCCGCCGAGACCCCCCGCGCCGAGCAACTCGCCGACAGCGCCTTCCACGAGGCGGTCTGCCAGGCGACCGGCAACCCGCAGATCGTCGGCCTCAGCCGGGACCTGCTGACCAAGGTCAGCCTCGGCTTCCCCGTCGAGCCCTGGGGGCGCGGCGAGCCGTCCGCCTTCCGGCGCGCCCTCAAGGAGCACACCGAGCTGTTCGAGGCGATCGCCTCCGGCGAGCCCGACCACGCGGCGGAGCTCGCGCGCGAGCACTTCGCCATCAGCGCCGGCATGATCCGCGACGTACTCACCCGCGGCCTGGCCGGCGGAGATTCCGCAGGCCGGACCGGATCGCACTGATCCGCGCCACGGTTGTGCGCGGCCTGTGTGACATGCGCCATACCCCACGCGCCACAAACGATCCCCTTTAGTAGCCGACAGCTACCGGCATATGAGAATCATCCATCCCGCAATGGACATATCCCACACCCGGTCGTGACAGCCATCCGTCCCGTCCGGCGCTTCCGCCTGCCCGTGCGGCGGCGACGGCTTCTGACGGCGCGACAGGTCCGTCCGACGGCTCCGAACCCTCAGGGCTGCACGTCGGCGCATCCGTATCAAGGCCTCTTCTCGCTACGAATCCGCGTAGTACTCAACCCTCATTGCCCAGGTCCACGGCCCTCCTGAGAATGACGGGGCCGCAGGGCGCATCCGGCCCGCGCCGGACGCCGACTGCTTCGACGCGCCCCCGTGCGGGGTGATCACGAGGGCAGAGATTCCGAGTACCGACGCCGATACACCGAGTGAGGTCAGTCAGACATGAGCGAACACCGCAGGAACAGGCGCTTCCGGAAGACAGCCGCCGTCGCTCTCGCCGTGGTAGCCGTGGGCGTGCCCTCCATCGCCATGGCCTGCATGGACGGGCCGGACGACTCCCGCGCCGCGTCCTACGGCCGCTGGAAGAGCGCGTCCCACGCGCACTCTTCGGCCGACTGGCACCAATGGGCCGACGCCAAGGCCGCCGCCGAGGCGAAAGCCGAGGCCGCGGCCAAGGCCGCCGCCAAAGCCGCGGCCGCCAAGGCCAAGGCTGCGGCCAAGACCACCACCAAGCCCAAGACCACGACCAAGGCGAGCCCTGCCCCGACTGCGTCGGCATCCGCGACAGTCAAGGCCGCCGCGAGCGCCCCTGCCTCCTCGGCCTCGTCCGCGCCCTCGTCCGCGGGCGGCATGGGACGCGTGGTCGCACTGGTCAACAGCGCCCGCAGCAAGGCCGGATGCTCCGCCCTCACCATCAACGCGAAGCTGACCAGGGCCGCCCAGAGCCACAGCGACGACATGTCCGACAGCCGGACCATGTCGCACACCGGCTCCGACGGCTCCTCCCCCGGCGACCGCATCACCCGCGCCGGTTACGACTGGCGGACCTACGGCGAGAACGTCGCCTACGGCTACCCCACGGCCGAGAGCGTGATGGCCGGCTGGATGTCCAGCCCCGGGCACAAGGCCAACATCCTGAACTGCGAGTTCAAGGAGATCGGTATCGGCCTCGCGCGGGACGGCTACTACTGGACGCAGGACTTCGGGACGGCGAGGTAGGGCCTGTCCGGGGGATCTCCGTGGGAGAAGGAGCGGGGTCTGGCGCCTGTGATCGCAAGGCGCCGGAGCGCCCACAGGGTGGTTTCCTGTGGGCGTTTCGGCAACGCCGCGAGCGCTGGTGCCAGGGCACGCGACGCCACGGAGATCCCCCGGACAGGCCCTAAGGCCTGTCCGGGGCGGTCAGCGGCGCGGGAAGGCGTACGTGTAGCCGGCCGCGTCCAGGCGGTCGAGGAGTATGCGCAGCGCCTCGACGGTCTGCGTACGGTCGCCGCCCGCGTCGTGCATCAGGACGACGGCGCCTGGCTTCAGCTCGGTGTTGATGTTGTCGAGGATGACGTTCACGCCGGGGCGCTTCCAGTCCTCGGAGTCGACGGTCCAGCCCAGCGGGCGCAGGCCGCGGGCGGCGGCGATGTCCCGGATGGCGGGAGAGAAGTCGCCGCCGGGCGCCCGGTAGTACCAGAGCTTCGCCCCGGGACCGGCTGCCGCGGCGATGTCCCGCTGGGCGTCGACGATCTCGTGGCGGTTGTAGTCGACGGACTTGTGGCTCTGCTGCTCGTCGTGGTGCACGGAGTGGTCGCACAGCCGGTGCCCGGCCGCGGTGATCCGCTTCACCAGGCCCGGGTTGGCCCGGGCGTTCGGCCCGATCTCACAGAACGTGGCCTTGACGTGATGCTGTGCGAGCAGCCGCAGGATCTGCGGGGTCCAGCGGGGGTCCGGGCCGTCGTCGAAGGTCAGGGCCACGGTCCGGCCGCCGCCCTCCGCGGCGTGCTCGATCAGGTCCGACGTGCTCGCCCGGCCGAGGGGCGCCGACGCCCTGCCTTCGCCGCGGTGCTTGCGGGACGGGGCCACGGCCGCCGACCTGGCCTTGGGCACGGGCACGGTCGGGGTCGCACGAACCGGCCGGGGTGTGTGCGTGGCGGGTGCCGAGCGCTGCTCCGGCACCACGGCCGGCCGGCGGGGCACCTCCGGGGCGACCATGGCCGCGGATCCGCTCGACGTACCGTGCTGAGCGCCGCATCCCGCGATCGCGGTCCCGGCGAGCGTCGCCGCGAGGACCGCGAGCGTTCCCTTCACGCTGTTCGTCAGCGCCACGTCTGTACCTCCTGGCTCGGATTGCGCCCAGCGTAGGAAGAGACGTGACCTTTACCCAACGATTTACGGCGGAATGTGACTATTCAGGCATTCGGGAAACGTCACGGACAGCGGCGCACAGCCCGCCGTCCACAAGGATGTCGATGCCGGACAGGAACGCCGCTTCGGCCGACAGCACGAAGCCGACGACCGCGGCCACGTCCTCGGCACGGCCCGTACGCCCGAGAGGCGTCTGCCGCACCAGCCTCCCCATCGACGGATGGCCCGCCGCCTCCTGCTGCCCCTGCGGGGTGTCGATGATGCCGGGCGAGACGGAGCAGACACGCGCTCCCACCGGCCCGAGCCGCACCGCTTCCTGCCGTACGAAGCGGTGCACGCCGTGCTTGGCCCAGGCGTAGGCCAGTCCGGTGTTCTCGACGGCCGGCCCGAGGAGACCGTGAACGCGGTCGAGGAAGCGCTCGTCCAGCGGGTCGTCCAGGATCGCGGCGAGGGCCGGATCGGCTGTCGTGTTCGCGAGCAGCGGGGCCATCGAGGCGAAGCACACCATCGCCGTCCCGGTGGTGGCGAGCGGGCGCAGCGCCTCGGCGAGCAGCGCGGTCCCCACCAGGTCGACGGTGAAGATGCGGCGCCAGTCCGCCATCGTGGGCGAGATGCCGGCCGCGTGGGCGACGGCCCGCAGCGTGCCGAGTTCCGCGACGCGCGCCGCGAGCCGGGCGAGGCCGTCACGATCGGTGATGTCGAGGACGAACGGCTCGGCGACGGATCCCTCACCGGCGTCCGTCAGCTCCTTGGCGGCCGCGCTCACGGTCGCCTCGTCCCGGTCCACCAGCAGCAGCGTGTCCACCATGCCCATGAGCCGCCGCGCACAGGCCAGCCCCATCCCGCGCCCGGCGCCGGTCACGATCCCCACGGTCGTCATGACTTCTTCACCTCAACCGCTGCCCCGCACCAGTACTGCTCCAGGCTCGGCTGCGCCTTCCGGCTCAGCAGCTCGACCCGAAAGCCCGTCGTACTCCGGTAGAACGCGAAGTACGGAACCCCGTCCGGGCCCATCCGCACCGCCTCGGCCGCGTAACCCTGGGCTTCGAGGTCGGCGGAGTCCGCCGCCACGTCGTCCGACCAGTAGCCGATGTGATGGATCCCTGACCCGGCCGCCGGCTCCCACAGGGTCCCCGCTATCCGCCCGACGATCTCCAGCCGGGGTTCCGTCGTCGAGTACGCGCACCTCATGTTCAGCACGGCATCACCGGTGGGCAGCCGCACCTCAGCGGACCCGCCGATCTCGGCGCCCCACTCGTACCCGAACAGGGAGGACAGCCTGGCCAGCGTCCCTTCGAAGTCCTCGACGACGATGCCGACATGAAACTGGTCCTCGGCCCTCACGATGCGACCACCCGCGCCTCCCCATTGGAGAATGACACTCTCACTTTGGAGAGAGATGTTCTCACGGGCGGCGCGGCGCTTCCAGACCCCGGCGGCATGATCTCCGGCATTCGCCGGTTGTAAGGTGCGACCACCCGCAAGGTCGCCGTCCACGAAGAGCAGGAGCACGCGTCATCTTGACGACATCGCCGACAGCGGAACGTTTTCCCCTGGGCGCCGTGACCACGGTCGCCGAACTGGAGCAGGACCCGCACGCGCGGCTGGCGGCGCTGCGCGCGCAGGAGCCGGTGTCGTGGGTGCCGGCGTTGGGCGGGTGGCTGGTGACCCGGCGGGACCTGGCCATGGGGGTGATGCGGGACGCCGTCACGTTCACGGTGGACGACCCCCGCTTCACGACCGCGCAGGTGGTGGGGCCGAGCATGCTGTCGCTGGACGGCCCGGAGCACGCCCGGCATCGCGGGCCGTTCACCGACCCCTTCCGGCCCCGGGACGTGGACGCCCGTTTCCGTGCCTTCGTGGAGCGTGAGGCCGCCCGGCTGGTCGAGGGGATCCGGCCGGCGAGGAGCGCGGAGCTGCGTCGCGCGGTGGCGGGCCCGCTCGCGGTCGCGGTGGTGGCCGAGTCCCTGGGCCTGGCCGACGCGGACGCGAAGGCGGTGCTCGCCTGGTACGACGCGATCGTCGGCGCCGTCTCCGACATCACGGCGGGCCGGGCGGCGGACCCTGCCGGAGCGTCGGCCTTCGGGGAGCTGCGGGACAGTGTCGAGACCACGGTCGCCGCCGGGAGCAGCACGTCGCTGTTGGTCGCGGCGGCGCAGAGCGGGCGGCTGGCGTTGCCGGAGGTGGTCTCCAACGCGGCGGTGCTCATGTTCGGCGGGATCGAGACCACCGAGGGCATGATCGCCAATGCCGTGCTGCACCTGCTGAGCGACCCCGAGCAGCTCGGTCTCGTGCTCGCCGACCCGGCACTCGTGGACGCCGCCCTGGAGGAGTCCCTCCGCCTGGAGCCGGCCGCGGCGGTCGTCGACCGCTATGCCACCGCCGATGTCACCCTCGCCGGCGCGGCGATACGCCGTGGCGACCTCGTCGTCGTCTCGATCGCGGGCGCCAACCGCGACCCCGCCGTCTTCGACGATCCCGACCGCTTCGACCTGCGGCGCGACAACTCCCGGCTGCAACTGGCCTTCGCCCAGGGCCCGCACTTCTGCCTCGGCGCCCACCTGGCCCGGCTGGAGACCCGCGCCTGCCTGCTCGCGCTGCTCCGGCGCCTCCCGGGCCTGCGGCTCGACCCGTCCTCGCCCGCCGCGCCGCACGGCCTGGTCTTCCGCAAACCGCCGACCCTGCGCGTCATCTGGGACGCGTAGACACCGCCCCTACGGCTTCAGCGCCACTCCCCCGTACATGGCCACCTCGGTGTCCGGCACCCGCTGCTCCGGGTCGACGTCGGGGCGCCAGTTGTGGACGAGCTGCACCCCGGGCTCGATCAGCTCCAGGCCGTCGAAGAAACGCTCCACCTCGGCCTTGCTGCGCTCACGGGGCGGCATCCCGCGCGCCTTGTACTCGGACACCACGTCGATGGCCTTCGGGCTGGAGTCCGTGGTCACGGTCGACAGCGCCAGGAAGCTCCCCGACGGCAGGTCCCGCATGTACCGCTCCACCAGGCCGTACGCCTCCTGGTCGTCGAGCACGAACTGCAGCACCGCGATGACCGACAGGGCGACCGGCCGGCCGAGGTCGAGCGTGTCGTGCAGCTCCGGAGCGGTCAGGATCGTCTCCGGTTCGCGGAGGTTGGCGTGGATGTACGCGATCCGGCCGTCCGGCGTGCCGTTGAGCCGGTGCCGGGCGTGCGCCAGCACGATCGGGTCGTTGTCGACGTAGACCACCCGCGCGTCCGGGGCGATCTCCTGCGCGATCTCGTGCACGTTCGGCGAGGTCGGAATGCCCGTACCGATGTCGAGGAACTGCCGGATGCCGCGCTCGGCGGCCAGATGACGCACCGTCCGGTGCATGAACCGCCGGTTCTCCCGCATCGACGTGCGCAGGCTCGGCCAGTTCTTCAGCATCTGCTCGGCCGCTTCGCGGTCCGGGCCGTAGTTGTCCTTGCCGCCGAGTATGTAGTCGTAGACCCTCGCCGAGTGCGCGACGCTGGTGTCGATCTCCGGAGGTTCGTGGCCAAGACCGCGCCGCGTCCAACTCATGTCACTGGACATGTCGTACGTGCCTCCTGATCCGCAACCGCGTGGCACCCGATCCTGCCGGGTCGGCACAGTCTACGTCGGTCAACCGGCCCTCTCGGTACGGGTGTTCGACTGGCCACGCGGGACTTCCCGGCCCGGCCCGGCCACCGGCCGGGAGCCCGGGAAGTCCCGCGCCCCGCTACCGGCTCGGCGCCACCAGCAGAGCGCCCGCGAGCACGGCGCTCAGCAGGGCCACGGCCGCCTGCGCGGCGGGCGGCGCCGCCCCGTGGGCGAACACGGGCGCATGGACATGTGCGTACGCCAGGAGATGGGCCGCCCCGAGCCCTGCGGTGAGGCCGGCGGCCGCCACCCGTACCGGCAGCGCCGTCCCCGTGAGCAGGCCGCAGGCCAGGACGAGGCACAGGACGGCCGCGGCGAGCGGCACCAACTGCCCTGCGGACAGGGCGGGATGCAGCCGCATGACGCCGCCGGGCAGGTGCGCGGCCCCGCACCCGGCCAGGGCGACGGCGGCGCTCAGCCGCAGTGCCGTACGGGGGCGCCCGTCCGGCGGGCGGTCGTCCGGCGGACGGACGGGCGCGGACGAGCCCGTCCGCAGCGGTGGCGGCGGCGTGGTGTCGGGAGGCGGCTGCCCGGGGCTCGCTTCGGGAGCAGCGGCCTCCAGCAGTCCGATCAGCTGGACCAGGTCCTCCAGCGGACGGGTGACCGCCGCCGCGCGGACGGCCTGGTCCGCGGTGCCGGACTGGTGCGGCGTGCTGCTGAGCAGGCTGATCAGCCGGGGCACATCGGCCACCGGACGGTTCACGGCGGCCAGCCGTACGGCCTCGGCGGCCGTGCCCGGGTCGTGCGAGGGCCCGCTGAGGAGCTGGACGAGGCTGGTCACATCGTCCAGGGGGCGCTGGACGGTGGCGGTGCGCAGCGCCTGTTCGGCGGAGCGGCGGGTGCCGGGGACGGCGTTGAGGAGGCTGACCAGGTGCGCGACCTCGCTCATCGGTCTGGCGAGTGCGGCGGTGTCGATGAGCCCGCTCACCGCGGACTGACTGGGACTGACGGAATGCGGTGTGGCGGAATGCGGTGTGACTGTCATCTACTGCTCTGTTCCAGGGGACATGAAGCGGTGACCCGGACGTCGACGATCGGGAAGTGCCAGTGGGCACTTAGCCAAGACTTAGCCCGTCCCCCGTGGTCCTGCCACCCGGGCCGCCCCCCGGAACGGCTCCGACCGGCCTGCGCATGCGGCGCCCGTAAGGCGGTACGGCGGCATGCGCGCTACGCCATCTGGACCATCGTCCTCAGTCGCCGGACGGGCCGGCTTTCCGCCGCCACTCCTGGACGACCTGCTCCACGTCGAAAGGCGTCAGGTTCAACGGCGGCCCGGCAGGCGGACGGCGGATCGCCTCGCGGATCTGCTTATCGACCCATGACTCGAAGCTGACCCCGGGTGGTTTGCACTCTGTCACCCTTCCGAGGCTCAACAGTCGGGTTAGCTATGCGTAGCGATCCTGTGGCAGAGTGTGAATCGCACGCCCGGCGCCCAGGCGACGTCGGGCACCCTCCCTGGTCAGGGCCGCATTTGGCCTGACCGGTCAGCGTCCGGAGGGACGTGTCACGCGGGCCGGTGGCTTGTCCATCGGCACCAGGACACGAAGACGATTGGCAGCATGGAGCGGTTTTCTACGGTCCGGTCCTGCGCAACCCACGGGATCACCAAGCCAATCAGAGACGCTACAGTCCGGCCATGTCGCTGCGCAGCTGGCTCGATGACGTGCCCGAGGACTCCCCGTTCGGGACTTCCAACCTCCCGTACGGGGTGTTCACCACCGCCGACGCCCCTCAGCGGCGGCGTATCGGCGTGGCCATCGGCCCGTACGTCCTCGACGCGAGCACCGTGCATCCACTGCTCGACGCGCCCGTCCTCAACCCGCTGCTCGCCGCCGGCCGCGCCGCGTGGACGGAGGTACGGGCCCGGCTCACCGACCGGCTGACGGACGAGGTCCACCGGGCCGCCGTGGAGCCCCTGCTGCTCCCCCGCGACGAGGTGACGCTGCATCTGCCCTTCGAGGTCGCCGATTACGCCGACTTCTACGCCTCCGAGCACCACGCGGCCAACCTGGGCCGCATCTTCCGCCCCGGCTCCGAGCCGCTCACGCCCAACTGGAAGCACCTGCCCATCGGTTACCACGGCCGGGCCGGCACCGTGGTCGTCTCCGGCACACCGGTGACGCGCCCGTGCGGCCAGCGCAAGGCACCGGGCGAGGAGGCACCCACGTTCGGCCCGTCACGGCGGCTGGACATCGAGGCGGAGGTGGGTTTCGTGGTGGGCGGCCCGACGGCGATGGGCGAGCCGGTGCCGCTGGAGGAGGCCGACGACCATGTCTTCGGTGTCTGCCTCGTCAACGACTGGTCGGCGCGCGACCTCCAGGCCTGGGAGTACGTGCCCCTGGGCCCCTTCCTCGGCAAGTCCTTCGCAACCTCGGTCTCCCCCTGGATCGTCCCCCTGGACGCCCTGCGCTCGGCCCGGGTCGCTCCGCCGCCCCGCGACACCGGGCTCCTGCCCTATCTCGCCGACCGCGAGGGGGCCGACCCGGCGGGCCTGGACATCGCGCTGGAGGTCCGCCTGAACGGGGCCGTGATCTCCCGGCCGCCGTTCGCCTCCATGTACTGGACCTACGCCCAGATGCTGGCCCATATGACCGCCAACGGCGCCTCGTTGCGCGCCGGGGACCTCTTCGCCTCGGGCACGGTCAGCGGGCCGGAGCCCGGCACCCGGGGCGCCCTGATCGAGCTGACCTGGAACGGCGAGCAGCCCGTCGCCCTGCCCGACGGCACGACCCGCGCCTTCCTGGAGGACGGCGACGAGGTCGCCGTCACGGCGACGGCTCCGGGGCCCGGCGGCACACGGATCGGCTTCGGCGAGGTGGTGGGGCGGGTGCACCCTGCACGTAAAGGTAAGGTGAGGCTTGCCTAATACTTGCGCGTGAAGGGAACCAGTGTGCGTATATCCGGGTCATTCGGGCCATTCGGCCGACGGGCAGTCCTGACCACGGCTCTCGTCGGCGGCCTGCTGGCCGGATGCACCTCCGGAGGCGGAACCGGCGGCGGCGCCACGAGCGCGGAGAGCAAGGCGTCGGACAGCTCCCGCAACCTCGTCGCCGGAGCCTCGCAGGGCCCGTCCGCCGCGCCCAGCGTGCTCACCGACGGCATGGGGTCCACGGCGGCGGACGGCGAGTTCCCGCGCAAGGTGACCCACGTCCGGGGCAGTACGACGCTCGACGCCGAGCCGACCCGGATCGCCGTGCTCAGCACCGGCCAGCTCGACGATCTGCTCACGCTCGGTGTCGTACCGGCCGTGTCGACGCGTGCCGAGAACGCCGGACTCGTACCGGACTACCTGGCCGACGCCTTCCCGGCGGACAGCAAGAAGCTCGCCGCGATGACCGACGCCGGGACCCGGACGGCGCCCAATCTGGAGACGCTGGCGGCGGCGAAGCCCGATCTGATCCTCGCCAACGACTCCCTCGGCGAGCTATACCCGAAGCTGTCGAAGATCGCGCCGACCGTGATCACCCAGGGCCAGGGCATCAACTGGAAGCGCGACCTGCTGCTGGTCGGCGCGGCCGTCGGCAAGGGCGAGCAGGCGCAGAAGCTGCTCGACGGCTTCGCCACGGACGCCGCCGAGCAGGGCAAGGAGCTGGGCGGTGAGGACGTCGAGGTGTCCATGGTCCGCTTCACCCCCGACCGCACCCGGATGTTCGGGGTCTCGTCCTTCACCGGCTCGATCGCGGTCGACATGGGCCTCGGGCGGCCCGAGTCGCAGCGCTTCAAGGCCATTTCGGAGGACATCAGCGCCGAGCGCGTCGACATCGCGGACGGTGACTGGATCTTCTACTCGGTGCAGGGCGACCCGGCGAAGACGGACGCGGGCAGCGTGCTCGCCGGCCCGCTGTGGAAGTCGCTGAAGGCCGTCAAGGCCAAGCAGGCGGTCAAGGTCGACGACGACCCCTGGTACCTCAACGCGGGCCCGACGGCAGCCGATCTCGTGGTCAAGCAGCTCGCCGACTCGCTCGGCTCGTGACGGCCGTACGTGTGGCACGTACGGCACGCGTCGCCGCGCGCACCTCGGCCGTAGGGCTCGCCCTCGTCCTCACCGCCGCCGCCGTCGCGGCCAGCCTCGCCGTCGGCACCCGCCCGGTGCCGCTGCCCACCGTCCTGGGTGCGCTGCTGCACGGCGGCTCCGACCCGGACGCGCTCGTCGTACGGTCCCTGCGGGTCCCCCGGACCGCCATCGGGCTCACCGCCGGGGCCGCCCTGGGACTGTCCGGGGCCGTGCTCCAGGGCATCACCCGCAATCCGCTCGCCGACCCGGGCATCCTGGGGCTGAGCCAGGGTGCGGCGGCGGGCGTGGTGGTGGCGATCGCGACCGGCCTGGCGAGCGGATTCGGCGGCTACGTCTGGTACGCCTTCGCGGGCGCGGTCGCCGCCGCCTGCGCCGTGTACGCCATCGCCACCCGTGGCCGGGGCGGCGCCACGCCGGTCAAGCTGGCGCTGGCCGGCACCGCCTTCTCAGCCATGGTCGGCGGCGGCACGACGGTCCTGCTGACGTCGAGTTCGGCGACGCTGGACCAGTTCCGGTTCTGGCAGGTGGGCGCTCTGAGCGGCCGCGACGCGGACACCGTCACCCGCATGCTGCCGTTCTTGGCGGCGGGCGCCCTGCTGGTGTTCGGCTGCGCCCGGGGCCTGGACGCCCTCGCACTCGGCGACGAGAAGGCCCGGGCCCTGGGCCACCGGGTGACCGCGGTACGGGTCTGCGGCGCGCTCGGCGCCGCCCTGCTGACGGCGTCCGCGGTGGCCGCCGCCGGGCCGATCGCCTTCGTCGGCCTGGCCGTTCCGCACCTCGCCCGCCGTGTGCTGTCCGGCGCCGCGGGCTACCGGTGGGTGCTGCCGCTGTCGGCGCTGCTCGGCGCCGCACTGCTGCTGGCCGCCGATGTGGCGGGCCGGGTGGTGCGGGCACCGGCGGAGGTTCCGGCCGGGGTGATGACGGCCCTGGTGGGCGTTCCGGTGCTGGTCGTCCTGATCCGGCGGAAGGGCGCGAGCAGGTGACCCGGCCGGCCGTTCTCACCTCGCCCCCCGCCTCCCCTCCCGCCTCCCCGTACGCGGTGCTGCGCCGGGGCCGGCACTCGGTGCTGGTCCACCGCCGCTCGGCCGTGACGGCGGCCGGGCTGCTGGCCCTGCTGGCCGGGGTCCTGGTGTCGGCGGCCTGCGTCGGGCAGTCCTTCGTCCCGCCGGGCGAGGTGTGGCGGGTGGTGTGGGGCGGCCCGAGCCCGTACAGCCTGGTCGTCGGCGAACTCCGGGTCCCGCGCGCCGTGTTGGGCGCCCTGGTGGGCTGCGCTCTCGGGCTGTCCGGGTCCCTGGTGCAGACCGTCACCCGCAATCCGCTGGCCAGCCCCGATGTGATCGGCGTCGGCCACGGGGCGGCCGCCGCGACCGTCGTGGCACTGTCCACCGGGGCGGTCGCCTCCCCCGGCGCCCTGCCGGCCGTCTCGGTGGCGGGCGGGCTGGCGGCGGCCGCGCTGGTGTACGCGGTGGCATGGCGGCGGGGCTCGGCCCGCTTCGTACTGACCGGAGCGGGCATCGGGGTCGCGCTGTCGGCCGTCGTCCAGCTCTACCTGGCGGACAGCCGGGCCGACCAGGCGGAACAGGTCAAGCTCTGGCTCGCCGGCAGCCTCAACGGGCGCGGCTGGGACCAGGCGGGCCCCCTCGGCCTCGTCCTGCTGCTCTGCCTGCCCGGCCTGGTGTGGGCCGCGCGCGCAGTCCGGGTCGCCACCCTGGACGACGACACCGCGGGCGCGCTGGGCGTACGCGTGCACGGGACCCGGCTCGGCCTGGTCGTCCTGGGCGTGGTGCTCGCCGCCACGGCCACCGGCGCCGCCGGGCCGATCGGCTTCGTCGCCCTCACCGCCCCCCAGCTCGCCCGGCGGCTCACCCGCACTCCCCAACTGCCCCTGGTCTGCTCGGCGCTGACCGGCGCCGTGATCGTCGTCGCGGCGGATCTGGCCGCCCGCGTCCTGGTGCCGCCGCTGGAGATACCGGTGGGCGCGCTCACCGCCCTGGTGGGCGGACCGTACCTGCTGTGGCTGCTGGGCCGGAGAACGTCGTAGGGCTGCCGCGACCATCAGGAGCCCGCAGCGCCCGTACTGCGGCGCCTGGATGAGGTCGCGTAGACAGGAGTCGTAGCCCGGCCGTGGGCTGGTTTGCGCCAATGTGGCGAGGAGCATCACCCAGTTCCGTCCGGATTCTGGGGAGATCATCCGATGACCACACCTGACACCACCCCGGGGGAGGACGAGGCCACCGAGGAGCCGTCCCCCTCCCCCGAGGACACCGCCCGGAGACAGAGCACCTCCCGTGCGTGGGCAAGGACGTTGGGCAGCGTGGGCGGGCTCGGCGGGCTGGCCCTGCTGATCACCGCCGTCACGAACACGGGGTTCTTCCAGCCGGACCGCGAGCCGTCGCCGGGCCCCACGGTCACCGCCACGGTGACCGTGAGCGCCACCGCCGCCGCATCGGCCGCGACCGCCGGGGCGTCCGTGAAGCTCAGTTACCCCGCACAGCATGGGGAACCCCCGGCCGAAATCGGTCTGTGCCAGGAATTCCGGGGCATGTCCAAGGTTCCCCCGGGATTCGTCCTGTGGCTCGCGGGACGTCTGGAGAGCGAGACCCAGTACGAACTGTTCGGCAAGGTGAATCCGCCCGTCGACGCGAGCCAGCCGTGGAAGATCACCGCGCAGGTGGGAGGCCCGGCACAGGCCGGGGAGATGTTCGAGATCACCGCCGTGTTCATCCCCCAGGACATGTCGGACTACCTCCTGGCAGCCACCAACTACGAAAGCAAGAACCTCGTCCCCCACGGCGACAGTGACGAGGTCGTCGGCCTGCTCGACAAGTACCTCCCGCCCGGTACGGACACCGAGCACACCGACACGATCCTGGTCCGCCGGGGCAAGCAGACGGGCAGCTGCTGAGGGAGACGCCAGTGAACGGCACCACGGACGGACCCCCGGAACTGCCGCCTGTGACCCTCGGGTCCGCCGGCCCCGACCGGAGCCGCGGACGCAAGCGCAGACGCAGACGTATGGCGCTGGGCGCCGGCGCGGTCCTGGCCTCCGCCGCTCTTCTCGCCCTCGCCCTCGCGGCCCTGGCACGCGGCCCGGTGGACGAGGTATCGCTCGGCCCGACCCGGCCGACAGCCCCCGGTTCGCCGGCCACCGCCTCCCGGACGCCTACGGCGACGACGGCGACAACGGCAGCGACAACCGGAGCGACAACGGCAAGGCCGACGACGACACCCACAGCCGTCGCCGCCGGCAGCACCCCGGCCGCCGCCTCCCGACCGAAGGCGACGCAGGAGCGGCAACCGGCCGTCAACAGTGCCGACGTGACGTTCACCGACCCCGCGCCGGACGGCGACACCTACATATCCGTCCCGCACTGCCCGCGCCTCAAGGGGCAGGCGCGGGTGCCGTCCGGCTACCGCCTGTGGTTCACCACCCGCTACATCGGTGAGACCAGATACAACCTCCTGGGCCCCGCCGACACGTTCAAGGCGGTCGCGGGCAAGCCCGCCACCTGGTCCAAAGTGGTCGTCCTCGGCGGGGACGACCAGTTCCTCAAGGGCACCGTCACCGCCGTGTTCATCCCCGAGGAGTGGGCCGCCTACCTCCTGTCCGCCTACGGCAGCGGCGGCCGGCCGCTGATCGACTCCACCCGCGGCGACGTCACCGGCTTCACCACCGCGGGACTGCCCCCGCACTCCAAGGCCGTCTCGACACTCAAGGTCAAGCGTGCGGAGGGCTCCAGGCCCTGCGGCCAGTGACGTCCGCTCAGGCGCCGAGGCTCATCGCCCCCGGGGGAGCCGGCTCGTCACGCCGTCGAGGAAGACGGCCATGCCGTGGGTGAAGACGTCGTCGACGGACGCCGCCACGAACGCCGCACCGGCCGCGCGCAGGGCCGGGAGGTGGTCGGCGGGCAGTCCTTCGAGGAGCAGGTCGAAGCCGTCGGTTCCGGCGGCTCCCTGCGGGGTGCGGCCGAGGGCGCTG
>Ga0307517_10002311_pt1 | contig 30755 bp, 13 predicted proteins | sample 23_EM_MG_FD_194515 | JGI IMG/M metagenome (GOLD analysis project Ga0307517, IMG submission 194515) | Populus trichocarpa ectomycorrhiza microbial communities from riparian zone in the Pacific Northwest, United States - 23_EM | ecosystem: Host-associated > Plants > Roots > Unclassified | place... | reverse complement strand
ATATATTAAAATAATATATATTTTTATTTTTTAAACTTATTTTTAATATTAGTGCATCAAAACAATAAAAAAATTATTTAAAAATTAAAAAAAACATTTGAAAAACCTTGTTCGGTATTCACCTACCGAGGAAATGCCGAGTCACCACGCCTCCCCTGCTTATAGAGAGGTGAGACTCTCTCTAAATTCCAAAATAGAAATCACATACTAGTAGTAGTTGGGAACGTTTGGGAACGCGGCTGCGGCTGTGTTCCCAAAAAAATTAATTTTTTTTTCACTAAAATTTAATATGGTTTGTATATTTTGGATCGTTTTGATGTGCTGATGTCAAAAATAATTTTTAAAAAATAAAAAAACATCATTGGCATGCATTTTGACATGAAAAGTTATTTGAAAAGCACCTGCAACCACACTGTCAAACACGCTCGACATATGCATAGGAAGACGATACTATATGCGGGGATACAGCTATAATACATTTTGGTGTTAAATTTGTAATTTTCTTTTGAAAATGTAGACCTAAATATATTTTTAAGTTTCATGATTTAAAAAAAAAACACCCAAATAACAAAATAAACTGTGAGGGAAGGGTGAAATTCCCAATGCCAATTACTGTAACTATAGATTCAATGATACTATGGATTGTAATATTGAAAATATGATTTTACCTTTAATGACAATAATATTTTGCCTAACTGATAATGATAATAGGATTGTTTTAATAATTTTTTAAACAGTAAAAATATAAAATTATGCCTGGGCCAAAATATCTAGAGACGGCATATAGAAGCATATGTTTGCCTTTTCATTTTTAAATGTACGGTGAATTTACTGGATTGTCCTTGGAGTAAAAAAAAATTAACTTTGGTTCAAGGTTGCTTTTGTCATTTTACTATTTTTTTTTTATATTATTAAGTTGGCACATATATGCTTTACTGTTTGACAAATATTATTAAAAAAATTATGAATGCTTGTATTTTAGGCGTCAACGCATAAATATTGGTTATCGTGTTTGAGCGGTATATACAGCATCATTCAACTGTTAAATGACGGCGTTTGAATTGTTTAGGCGAACCCTCTATTCCCAACCAACACGTGTTAGTAAAAGATATTTAATTTGGCACTGGTTACTTTTTTTTCTATTTTCTTTTTTATTTCATACTTAATCCTTTAAATTTTCAAAGAAATTATTTAATTTATTTTTTTCTTAAATTTCGTCTATATTATTTTAATTTCTATTTTTTTTCCTGACTCTTTTATAAAGTCTTGATTTTTTTGCAATTTAACCATTCAATTCTAATTTGATACGTGTTGTTTTTTTTCATCTTTGTTCTTATTTTTTTAATTTTTTTTTATTTTTTTGTGTATTTTTTACTGGTTTTCAATCTCACCCCTTAATCTAGATTTATGGTATATTATTTTTTTCAACTTGGTCCTCATTCTTTTGATTGTGTTTTTCATTTTGCTAAATTTATTTTTCTTTTCTTGAAAATTGTAGTTGACCTCTATTTTATTTTGCTTATTTTTATCCTTATTTTTGTTGTTGTTGTTTTTTTGTTTTGGATCCTTTTATTTTTTTTAACTTCATCCTTTAACTTTTGATTTGTTGAGAATTAAATTTCACATTTTTCCCATGTACAATGCTTTTAATCCAATGACCCGGGTCACGGGTTTGAAAAATCAACGTGAATTGACATTATTTTTTTTCAATTTTATCGTTCGACATCATGTATTTTTTAAAAATTAGCTCATTGATTTTTTTTATTTTTTTATTGGGTTATCTCGATCTCATGACTTGAACTGCGGGTTTGGCGGGTTAACCATGATTGACTTTCTCTTACTACCCAGGTTACACATCTATCATGCCAACCCCGGTTGACTCAGACCATTTTTTTTTTTATGTTTTACTCATTTTTGTTCTTCCAAATGTTATATTTATAAACTATCATGATCATTTTTTATTATAAAAAACAGTACATTTACCATCGTTGTTTATTTTTTTATCATATATATTTTTTTAGAAAGCAACTTATTAAACTCGATCGAGACTATAACCCGAGTAGTTGATTTTTTTTTATTTTAAATGCTCACGTGGTATCTAAATATTATTTTTTTAAAATAAAAATACTGATCACGACATAGCACAAACCTATGTCTAGTATTTAAATAAACATAACCTTACTTCAACGATTTAATTAATTATTTTTAATTTATAAATTTTCACAGTAATAAAAATTAATGAAATACTATGATTGGTGATATGGTAATGTTATGCAGAAGTTATTTAAAATAAAAACATAAGCAACATAATTTTTCATATAAATTTTACAACAAGACATGACATCATAATATCCAGATAAAAAAATAAATTATGTTTTTCACAGATAACAAATTAAAAGAAAGATGAACATCACTACAAATTTGAAAGAGAAAAAAAACGAAATTATGATTCATCTTTTCATAACCAGTGCAATCATTTTTTAAATAATTTAAATTTCAGACATCCAATATTTTTTTTATAATCGTATAAAAACCATGATTTCTAATTTTCTATTCTTGTAATTTCATATATTTTTACATATAAATCACTATGCTGGTTTTTAGTGTTTATTTCTGTTTACTTTAAAATAAGATTTTATATATTATATAGAAGAATTAAAAAATCAATAAATCAATATTTTTAAAAATTGCCATATCATCATATCTATATTGTTTCGTATTCGTATTCGTATCCCGTATTCGTGCACGTGCTACTTTGCCCATCGTTCAACCATCCTCTTTCCCCGCCCATTGAAATGTTTTCCCACTAAGATTTGTCGTAGCAGACATGGCGGCAAAGCTGGCAGCCAAAACAGCGTATGTGATCTACAGAGACTATTAATTGATATAATTAGTTAACTATATATATATATATATATTATAGTTTTTGCCTAGAAAAAAAAAGTTGTTTTTTTTTAATATATATACAGGAAGTGTATTTTGATTTTATCGAGGAGCGAGAGGCCTATTTGTTGCTCAACATAATCTCATCCTTGCCCTATGCATAGTTAATGTTCTGATTTCGAAAGTTATAATCAACACAAACTAGGCATTGACAGAATATTTTTAATATTTACTATCACAATATTTAGTATTGTGATAGTGATTGTTTTTTAAAATATTTTTTTATTTAAAAATATATTGAAATAATATATTTTTTATTTTTTAAAATTTATTTTTGATATCATCACATCATCTGAAAATTCAAAAAAAAATTTAACAGAGAAAAAATAAAAAAATTTAAAATTTTTGAAGAATATTTTTTCAAAAATACAAAAACAAATATTATCTTAAATGACCTGAAAAATAAATATTTTACAGACGGTAGAGGCAACTAAAAGCATTCTAATGAGAAGTTTGGTACAACAGCAGAAGAAAATGATGTCTCAACATTTATTTCCTGAAAACTAAGGCATACAAAGGAGATTGCGACAAGGGAAGTGCAGGATTCGAATGCTACACCTTTTTGCCCATCACAAATAAATGGTATTATCTACGAGAAAAAAGCTCGAAACCGATCTCTTACCCTGTAATTGCTATTTTGATTTATTTCATTCTCCATAGTCCAGACAGGAACCTAATACAGCAAGCAAGACCAAACCGCCTAATCCTGCACCTCAGAAAATTCGTTCTTACATTCATCATGGATTATCATGGTAATTACGAGACCTCAAGATCATCGTCCATAATAATCTGAAAGTTTGCATCAAGGAGGGTTACTAGTGATTTGGATTTCCTGTTCCGAACCCTGCCTGCTTCTTTCAATAACTCCACTAACCGTTGCTTCTCGTCATCCACATCAGGATTTGCTGTTCCTAGCTTTTCCTCCCTCATGCCAACCACATAGTCCAGAATTTCGATGGCATCATCCAACCTGTCCATTAATTACAAATTCGGAATGCACAAGAAGCCTTATATATACCTGAATTAAACTAGGAGTGAAGGACGTAGTATATAATTATTTATATGCTTCATCAGTTTAATGTAGCAGGATCCTACAGAGTTGAGAAAAGAAAAGAGTACCTGCCCATTGCATCATAGGTGCCTGCTAGGTTGCTATAAACCCCCAAAGTGTCTGGATGATGGGGTCCGTATTCCTTCTCCAAGATGCTTCTTGCTTCTTTGAACAGATCTGCAGCCTCGTTTATTGCGTAACACTGCACGCAGGCTAGACCCATTTGGTTCAAAGCAATCCCAAACAAGGCAGATTTTCTCTCTCCACTTGCTCGAAATTTTGCTATGGCACTCTTGAAAGTTCTGTAAGAATCAGCATAATTCCCCATCATATAATAAATGACCCCCATCTGGGCTTCAATTCCTGCGACTGTGTTTTGCTGACCCGGAGCATCAGTACCGTAGATCTTTAAAGCCTTCTTGAGTAATTTGAGTGCCCGATCATACTCGTTCATGGACTGATATAAAGCAGAAACGTCAATAAAACCACTGGCTATAATTTCTTCTGAAGGCCAGACCCCCCCTGCAGGACGTGGCTTTTCGTAAATCCTAAGTGCGTTTTCACAGTAAGATTTAGAATCCCTGAACCTCCCTATTTTGTTATACAAGTCAGCCAAACGTACAAAAACGGAAGCAACTGCTGGGTGATTCTCTCCTTTTCTTGACTTGAAGACAGTAAGCGCTTTCTGATAAGTGAAGATAGCCTCATCATAGCGTGCCAAAGATAAATATGCATCTCCAATGCTGCAATCAATGGAAGCCACATCCATGTCCTGGCCATTTGCTGCCATGGCCATGCTTGCTAAAACATAATGCTCAAGAGCAGATTCATAATTTCCTTTTGCTTCACAGATAATGCCCATAAGCCTTCTATCTGCTGCTTCTTCGAGAGTTGCGGCTGGGCCACCTTTCTCCCCATGGATGTCAAGTGCTATCTGACAAAGCTTCTCAGCATCATCAAATTGCAATGCTTGAACGTGAGCCTCAGCTACATATCGGCATGTCTCACCAACTCGAGGATCTGTTTCTCCCAAGACTTGCCTTTGGATTTCGAGACCAGCTGAATAGCACAGTGTTGAATTCTCATTCTGGCCAAGCATTGCGTAAGTATCACCCAATTGCATGCAACCAGCAAACTTAGCCAGTGCATGATTTGGACCATCTTCTATTACTGGAATCTCAATAGAGCGCTCTAGAACAGGAATTGCCTCATTATATTGGCCTAAGCTGCAGTATATTGCTGCTAAAACATGCAAAGACATAACGTGCTCTAAATTGGGTTTTCCATTTGCGCATACCTCAAATGATTTCGTTGCTCGAAGAGAAAATTCAAGGGTTTTTTGCGGATTTTCACCGGAAGATATCATATCCCTTGTTAGTTTAAGCAAGAATGGTCCAAGGTCGGGGTTATCTAATCCCGCAGTCTGCAGAAGATGCTGATCAATTCCATTCCGGAACTTTTCTCGAACAGAAGCGAAACTTCCCTGCTTCTTCACTGCAAAAACTGCATTTGGTCTTCTTATTTTCTTGTCCAACATCTGCCTATCGGTCGGAGGCTTCTCGTGAGAAGATTTGCTCTTAGGATTCCATCTTGCAGATGCACCAGATTCTGATTCCATGCGGAAAAGCTGCTTCTTAAGGCTTGCAGCTTGGCTTTTAGCCTTTTTTTGGTCAGTAGACCCATTATAATCGTCATTGGAAGCTGTGAAGCCAGCAACACAATCCCCTTCTATATTCTCCGATATTGTCACCTCTTTGGTTATCTCTGTTTCTTCAATATCTCCAACAAGATGGCGCAATTCCGAATCAATCCTCGATTCCTCACCATATGACAGAAAACTAGCCCTGGAGGGAGAAGGATCAGAGCATTGCATCCTATAGACATTGTGATACAGATGGTCGATGGAGGTGTCAACGATGCCATGAATGGCTAGATCAATGGAGTCACTGCATGGACTGTGAGGGCTTAATGTGCTTCTTGGAGACCTGATCATCCGGTGGCTACAATCACTACCCTTGTAAGACATGCAGTCTCCAATTGTATCATCATCTCCTCTTCTATATTCACCTCCATTTAAAACATCCATGGCTAGTCCCGGCATTTCACTGCAGGGATCGATCAAACTCTGCTATAATAATCAATGAAAGAAAAAGGTTGTTAGGAATTAGAGCATGTTCAGAATGTATATAAATATACTAATGTGTTTGCATATCTCAAAACAAAATATCAACAACAAACCATCAGAAGATAAGAGAAATTTGAAAGATAAACTGACACAAATTGACATAATATTTCTTCATATGATAAGAGATAAGAAATGAGTCGTACTACATACCTTACTGATCACTGTTATTCTTTTTTGTAGTAAATACTAATGAAGAAAAACTTTTCTACCTTGTCTCTCTTTTTCTGAAAGTTCTCTGCTCTGGCTGTAACGGACAATAGACAATCAAGCTAGAGCTAGAGCTAGAGCTAGGCTATATCATTGATTTTTTCTTCTTCTCTGTTTGCCTATAGTTATACACACATGAGGCTGAAGATGAAGAAGGTGACATTGGAGACACGGGCAGGGGAAAAATATATAGGAATTTGTAATAAAATAAGCAAGGCCTGAAGATGTAAATAAAACACGCATATGTATATGTAGGCGTGGAGGCGCAGAGAGGTGCAATGTGGAAGCAACGAGGACGGCGACTCCTCTCCCACCCTCTCTTCTCTCTCTACTGTCGTGAAGTGGAAACATGTATCGATAATTAATTTGCAATTAAGCAATTAATAGTTTAATACTAATTTGCTTATAGTTCCTAAGATAGTTTCTAGATTGAGTTATGGTGTCGAGATTAGGGTGAGTAATGCAGTAGCAAATTTTTGACTGTCACGGAAGAAACACACCACGCTTAAAAAAAAATAAAAAAAATATGATGCCGTAAGCTTGGATTGGTTCAAAAGAAAGCAACATTGGATTTCGACGCTCCATCAAATTCCGAGTATCAAAGAGTTTATTTAGCTGTGAGGATGTAGATATATACGCACAGCACAATCAATGGAGTATTTAACTTTATATATAAATACAGCAACGCACAGACCACAGATCAATGGAGTAATTAATTAGCAATCTAACAGCCTGGTTATAGATTAGAACTCTTTGTCCGTCCAGCACATTCTTTTTCGACAAAGACAAAGTAACTAAAATTCATTTAATTTCAGAAATAGGACAGCCTTTGGATATAACTATATATATAATTATTTATTTATCATCACAATAGAGTGACAGACACAAATTCAATACCAGACAAGCAACAACCCATCAAATTGGACTCTCTCAGCAACGACAACGACAACGACAAAAACTCTCTCCATCTTCCTTCTGTTCTCGTTCTCGCATTCAAGAATCACGCCCCTCTTCAACGGAACAAAAACGGTAATTTATCTTGCCCTTGAAAAACCCTAATTGCTTTTATGATTCAAATGCGTTTGTTAGTAAGTCGGGTTCTCTCCCTCTTTTCGGATCTGATCTGCGTGTCATTCTTCATCTTCCTTTTCTTTTAATTTCCTTTTTGAGATCTCTGAGAGAGAGAATTGCTGTAGAAATTATTTCATCTTAATTCTTCTTTCCAAATCCAATACGTTATAAGTTTTTCATTTTTTTCTGTTTGTTTGATAAGAATCCAAGAGAGTCCGTTAGGGATTCAAAATCGGGTGAGACTAATGTTGTGTTTTTGACTCTTGTAGCAGGTTGATCTTGATTGATTGGTTAGTTTCTAGAGATATTGAGAAAGTGAAAAAAGACATTGTTTGTCATCTGAAATCCATCGTCATCGAGAGCTTACATTGTTTCCATATTGCGTGGATTTGCTATTCGTAACTAGAAAATGAAATCTGGTTGTCCCAATTAGGAAACGGTATTGGTTTTCTGTCCTTTGGATAATGCGAGTTTGTTGCTGGGGAATTGTAAAGGAGGTCGTGTTCTATGCTCGTAGGAGTTGTGCGGATTAATGGTAACATATATAGAAGCTTTTATGCTATGATAGGTTTGTTTTCTGCACTTCTTGGAGATTTAGGTTTAAGTCGGATAATTGGAGATTTAGGTTTAAGTCGGATAATTAGTGGATTTTGAAGTTCGTTTGCTTAATAATTTGGACATGAGAAGCCCTTGGTTCAATAAACCACTTGCTATTTTTGGCCCCAGACCGCCAGTTAGTTGGTTGCTGTTGTGCGTTGTTTGTGTGCTTGGACTGATAGCTATCTTGGGTTCTACTTCTCTGAGTGCGTTTGATTCCGTGACTCCCACTCCCGTGCTTGATATTTATTCAAATTATAGAAGGTTAAAGGAGCAAGCGGCAGTTGACTATTTAGAGCTTAGAACACTCTCATCAGGAGCTGGTCGGCAAAGAGAGGTGGGACTTTGTGGCAGAGAACAAGAAAATTATGTTCCTTGTTACAATGTCTCAGCAAATTTGTTGACTGGGCTTAAAGATGGGGAGGAGTTTGATCGGCATTGTGAAATGTCAAGACCGAGGGAACAATGTTTGGTTCGCCCTCCAAAGGACTATAAGATTCCCTTAAGGTGGCCTGCTGGTAAGGATGTGATCTGGAGCGGAAATGTTAAGATAACCAAAGATCAGTTTCTTTCTTCCGGAAGCATGACCAAAAGGTATCTCTTCTTTGATTGATCCTAACTGGGATTCTGGTCCTTAACAGAATGGTCATTTCAAGTTATGATTGTATTCCTGGTTATCAATTTTTCTTTTAGATATATTTACATTCTTTTGAGAGAGAAAATACTACAGGTTGATGTTACTGGAAGAGAATCAATTTGCCTTCCACTCTGAGGATGGATTGATCTTTGATGGTGTGAAAGATTATTCTCACCAGGTTGCAGAGATGATAGGATTAGGAGGTGACTCTGAATTTGTTCAAGCTGGTGTAAGTGTTTTTAGCATTATTAATGCTTTTTTGGGGGAGATTTGGTTTTCAAAAACACATGCAATTACAAAATAGATTACTCTATTGTCTGATATAATCTTGTATTGATTAATATTCATGACCATAACAGCAAAGGTGCCTTTTGGTTTTCCCTTTTTCTTACCTGCTGTTTATTTAGTCTTTTTTAACATATCGTGTTCATTACAGGTGCAAACTGTGCTAGACATTGGTTGTGGATTTGGTAGCTTTGGAGCTCACTTAGTATCACTGAAACTAATGTCTGTTTGTATTGCGGCATATGAGGCAACCGGAAGCCAAGTTCAAATGGCCCTCGAAAGAGGTCTTCCAGCAATGATTGGCAATTTTATTTCACGACAACTTCCATATCCATCATTGTCATTTGATATGATTCATTGTGCTCAATGCGGTATTGTTTGGGATAAAAAAGGTATTTAATTAGTTTCTAGATGAGGGATATTCTCTGCTAATTGCTTGATGGCCTTATTTTGTGTGCTGCTGGCTATAGCTTTATAGCTACTATCTTGCCTCCTGTTGATATGTCAACAGATATCTCTGTTGCTGCCATACAATACTCTTCCTTTTCTTTTTCAAAATGGTTTAGTTCTCTTAAATGCACCCATTTGCATCCATGGATTTTGGATAACTGATCTAAAGTCGACAATGAGAATCAGCTGCCATAAATCTATCTGAGTCTTCTCTTCCTCTTTAATCCTTTCAGAGAAAATTGCGTCTAGAAAATACGTGCCCATCATAAAGGAGAGATTATTTGAAACTTTGTGCATTGTGTGTTATATGATAAATAAGCTGATAATTACATGCTGTGCCAAATCAATACAGTATGGTTATTTCTTATTGCTGGGGGCTACATGAATGATGAAGAGAATGATACAATAAAATAATTCATGTGCTAGTTGATTGTATATTTGTATTGCTGAATTTAGAGCCCCTAAAGAGAGAAGGTGTGAATCACTGGAGGAGGTTTCATTTTAATGTCACTATTGATAACGTTCTTGGACTTTCGAGTATTCTTATTCTGAGATATGTGTATTTGGAGAACTTGAAGGGACTGTTGGTTTTTCAATTTTTCTCACTTTACTTTCTAACAGTGACTTAATAAAACAGATGGTATGCTCCTTATAGAAGTGGATCGAGTTCTCAAGCCTGGAGGTTACTTTGTTTTAACTTCACCAGCAAGCAATCCACACGGAAGTTCATTGAGTACGAAGAAGAGAAGCACACTGACACCAATAGACGAATTTACTGAAGAAATCTGTTGGAATCTTATAGCTCAGCAGGATGAGACTTTCATCTGGCAGAAAACTGTGGATGTTCATTGCTATAAAACTCGGTGAGGATATTCACAATAAAGCACCAGTATCCCCTAAATTAATTTTTTCCCCATGCAGACATTGAGTGGGTTTGACTTCTGAACTTTTATTATATAGCTTCTAATACATGCCTTGCCTTTTCATTTCTACAGCTTACTTGAATTATCGAGCTTCTGTGTTTTTCACCTTTCTTCTCTGACTTGCAATTTTTCTGGAAGAGCAAGAATAATTCTTTTTTTTTTCTTTTTGGTCTTTCCTGCAGCAAGCATGGTGCTATACCAATTTGTAATGATGGCCACGATTCTTCATCTTATTATCAACCCCTTGTGTCATGTATAAGTGGGGCCACCAGCAACCGCTGGATTCCCATCCAGAACAGGTCCTCTGGTCCCCATTTGAGCTCAGCAGAGCTTGAAATTCATGGAAAGTATTATTTCAATACATTTTACTTTTGTTGCCTTTTCTTTTATTATCTGACATTTTCAATGTATAAGTTCCTTTCCCTCTTGTTTCCTTTTCTTTTTCCAAATTTTTACATGATATAGATGTCCTAGTTTATTGATCCATTATCATCCTTGCAGGAGTTCAGCCGGAAGATTACTTTGAAGATTCTCAGGTTTGGAGATCAGCTCTGAGAAACTACTGGTCTTTACTTTCACCTATAATTTTCTCCGACCATCCTAAGAGACCAGGTGATGAAGATCCAACACCTCCATTTAACATGGTACGCAACGTCATGGACATGAATGCTCGATATGGAGGTCTAAATGCTGCAATGCTGGAGGAAAATAAATTAGTTTGGGTGATGAATGTAGTGCCTGTCAGGGCTCCTAATACACTTCCTCTCATACTTGATCGTGGTTTTACTGGTGTCTTGCATGACTGGTATGTTAGTTTCATTTAAGATGCATGCTGTTATATAAGTGTAGTTTATAAGTATGTTTCACCTTAAATCATTTGAAACTTTGCTGTCTGACTTATTCTTGATATTTGAAGAATGCCTTGATAATTAAATACTTTGCAGGACTTGTCTTCTTCTTTAAAGGAACTTTGGTGAACCAAACATTTTTTCTTAAATGCAGTCTTTGTAAATGCTCTGTAATTCTTGCCTGTGCACCTGTCTTGAGCAACATCCTCATAAAAAACTTCTGGAATTCAAGATGCCCTGCCTACAAGAAGTTTTGTGAAAAATTTTTTACCCATGCTGCAGATGCATTTATCATGACGGTGATGATGCTACAGTTTCAAGCAGTTGATTCATAAAAATCATGGACATCAACTTTGCTAATGAACTTTACACTTCCAACCTGAGCTTAAAGAGTTGAATGCTGCTGGCAGTAAACTATGCCTTGGATTGGCACTGCAAATTCAGGACCTTGTTTATGATGCTTTTATTCTCAAAAACCTCTCCTAATTTTTCTGGTCATATCTTATCAATTTTTCCATGAAAACATGTTGAGGAATAGTGCTATTTTATTTCAATTTAGCAACAAAGTAAATAACCTGTCTTCTTTTGGGCAGGTGTGAGCCATTCCCCACATACCCCCGAACATATGACTTGCTTCATGCTAATGGGCTTCTCGCACATCTCAGTTCAGAAAGATGCAGCATGATGGATTTATTTTTAGAGATGGATCGAATTCTACGCCCTGAGGTACATCTCGCATCCCTCTGGATATATCTTAACCATACTTGAAAATTTTGTGCAATGACCTATATGACAGTTCTCTTTCTTTCTTTCATTTTTGTTTTGGTTTTGTGGTGTGTGGAGATTTCCTCGCTCAGTTTCTATTTTTTTGTGAATGCCCCATGTTCCTCTCCATGATGTAGACTCGGAGAGTATACAATACATGCTTTGATACGTGGGTGCAATTAGTTCCCATGTCTAGAATTGACAAGGAATGAGGAACAATAATACTTGATAATCTTGCTGGCTGAATTGAAAGTGATTACATGTGCCGAACTTCATAACCAATGACCACATTTCTCTTGGGAATATTTTCTTCCCATTCTGCCTATAATCTGATGTTCTGAACTCCCCACACCCTTCCCCTGGTGCGATTAGGTCCCATGCCTAGATTTGATTAGGAAAAGAAAAGTGTCCGCTTTATTTTTCAGGATGCATTGCTGCCATTCATTGTTTCCGTGGTGCTTGGCTGCCTTACCTTGTTTTCTGCAACCCACAAAAAAGCATCAAGTCACTCTCTTTTCTTCTTCTTTGTTTGATCTTTTTCTAATGCAACCAGCTCATTTTGCAGGGATGGGTTATCTTTGCTGATAAATTAGGAGCTATTGAGATGGCACAGGCACTTGCTATGCAGATACACTGGGAAGCTAGGGTGATTGACCTAGATAATGGCAGTGACCAGCGGCTACTTGTTTGCCAAAAACCATTTGTGAAAAAATGAGTGATCCTGCAACAGAAGTCTCATGACCATGGAAGTGAACATGTTTTTGCTCCGGTAATTCCTTTAATCCTCTCTGGAAAATTTGCCAATAAAAAATTTAGGTGGTAATTTTTTGTTCAATATGGTATAGATTTCACCAGTGGCCTCGTGGCTCACTGGTACCCTTGCAAAACGAGGGGGTTGAGGATTTGAGTGCTATTTCCACCTTAAGCAATACTTCTTTCAAACAGAGACGCCCGCTTGCGCGCGCACTGATTTTTTTTTCTGGTTAACAAACAAAGTTTGAACTAGGAACTCCAGATCAGTTTATGTCTGTGTCGGTTCACGACAACATAAGACCCTAAGCAGCTTGTTCATTAAAAACACCATAAACATTTTATAACATGTAGATCAATACCCATGATAACTGGTCCAATCACTGACGCAAATCTGTTTCTTTCATTGACTAAAGACTTGTAACAAGACTTGCAGCCAGTCTGGGCTGCAGAGTTTCTTGGTGGAAAAAAAAAAAAACCTCCATACCGCACCGTTCAGTGATTAATGATTAACATTAGATATAAGCCCTTCGATCATCTCAAAAATCAACGTGTTCTTGAGTTTGTTAATTAGATAAGGGATTTCTGCATATATGCATGTATGCTTGAGTTTGTTAACTATGATGGAGTTAACTGGGACTAACACGTAGGGCTAAAAAGCATTACTGTTAGGTGCAGTTCAGTATCTGTGCTTGAGAAAAATGAATTTTTTTTTTCTGGACTTAACAGTGGTGCCTTAGAATTGATCGTGATGCTCTTATTGCCAGATCACGAATTTTTTTTGACAGCTTCACAGCGTGATAAATGCCTGGGCTTGAGTTCAATGGCTAAAACAGACGTTGGGGAAGCGTGGGCTGTAGATTAGAAGAAGGCTTGATTCAGAAGTGGGCTGCGAAGCATTCCAAGTTTTTTGTCAAAGCATTTGTAGTAATTCTTTCATCATGCTCTTTCTTTCTTTCTTTTAATTCTTTTGAGTGTTAATTTCTTTATTATTTCAGTATGGGACACACTACATTGGACAACTCATTGTATTACACTGTCGCGTGATAACTGACCGGCAAGGAAATGATAGTTACAAATATATTCTTGCTCTCTGACCCTTCAAAATTCTCCAATTTAAGTAAAATACTTTTATGCAGAGATGGGAAGTGAAAAAGAAGCCAGAGAAATCTCAAAATCATGATTGACTTGAATTCTAATATCAGATACTCAAATTAATTGCACGCTGTGAGGTTTAGCACTCACATGGGAGTAGTTTTGTAATGGCAGCTGTGTGGCATTGGTGATGTATTGGGGAAGCGCTGAGCAGGTATCAAGAAAAGAGTATCTGTATGCTTGGTTGGTAATGGAAGATGATGCTCCGACCTGTATGCTTGGTAATGGAAGATGATGCTCCGACTGCAACAATGCGAGTCCAGTTAAAAAGGAGGGGGAGAAAATCATAGAGAACTCCTTTCGGAACTAGCAAATCAAAGACTACTTGTACAGGATCATAGAAATGTGAATTTTCTTGGATTGTTAACATACATTGAAAAACGCTCTCGCCTGGATTGTGTTCCCTTTTGTAGCTGTGATTCGGAAAAACAACTTTAAAAGAAATCATAATTTGAAAAACAGATAATTTAAGATTAAAAAAAAAAAAACAGGCTGGTTCTTTCGGAATCAGATACCCAATAAAAAAGCCTTAAAATTAGTTTAAGTGGAGAGTTGCAGAGTCCATCCAGTACGTGTCCCTGTTTTTTTTTATGTATTGCTGAAATCATTCCACCATGCTGCCCGTGAAGAATGGCAGTGATGACATTTTGCAACAAGCAAGAGGAAGTCATGATGCTCCTTTGTGATTTTTTAGGGCGCAGCGGTGGCAATGCACGATATGAATTTCAGACGGCCTACTAGTGGTAAAAACAAAAAAAAAGGTTAATTTGTCAATCTAGCGGGATCTTTATTTAAAAAATAAATCTATTAAGAAAAGGCTAAATAATAGGTGTTTCAATTAAGAAAAGACTAAATAATAAATCTTTAATTTTTTTTTATTATTATTTGGAACAATATAGAATAAGTATTGATAAATAGTTTTAAATACTCTAAAATTTCTAGTACACTTTGCATTTTATAGAGTAACAGATTCCTGGCCCTCTTCCTCCTCTTGGGTGCTGAAGTCAAATGCAACGAGAAGAGAGAAATACACATAACAACTAATGAAACCAACTCATTAATCATGCAGTTGCCAGTAGCTGTCTGTTATAAATTTGCACGCCATCGCATCGAGCTTCATCATTTCCCCATAAAAAGAAAGAAATCATCAAATTCAACAGTGACGTGTGTATCTTGCTTTTGACTGTTATTGTACTCTCTCTTCCTCGCAAGCCAGCTAGGGTTAATCCCTTTCTTTTGTTCTTTTTAATAAATGCAGGGATATGATGTCAGTTACTAGCAGATTGATTCTGATATGTTGTTGTTATCATTCCCCCCAGTGATTGTTGCTCTAATTAGACTGCTTTTGTTCATTGATGATAGTGTTAATCGCTTTTGATGCCGCGCAACGGAAGAGGAATCCTTCTTCGGGTAATTTTGGGTAGAAATACATAGGACTAACTATTCATGCCAGACTTGGAATTGAGCTGCTATAGTCGAGCAGACGAGTAGTTTTAGACTTTTAGTGTTTATCTGTTAATAAGTTATAAGGTGTTTTTTATTAAAAAGTGTTTTGTTTAAATAATATTATATTATTTAATATTAGTATATTAAAATCATTAAAAACATTTAAAATTATTAATTTAATATTTTTTTCAAAAAAAAAAATTGAAAAAAAAACCTTGATTTTTTTTAATTGTTTTTTTTTTTTAAAATGAGAGGAAGTAACCTTATTTTTAGAAATATATCACGAATATTCATTTATAAAAAGAAATGAATGAACAGAGAGGGACAGGTAGATAGGATAGGATAGCATTCAATTCAATTCAGAAATAGGGGTAGCTGTAAAATCGCGAAAGTACCCCTCCGACAGATAGGATTGAATCGATCCAAGCTAAGCCAGGAAATCAAATCACGAAAAGCGCGCTTTCTCTTTCAAAACAACTAACGGTCCAGATCTGGTCTTCAACCTCCCCCATCACTTGCACCTTTCTATTTATTTAACCTTTCCTTCGCTTTCAGACCTCTAATAAAAAAGATTTCTCTTTTTAAGAGTTCATACCTTCTTGTATTGATTTGTCTCTGAATTCATTGTGATCTCTCAGCAAATAAAACAACAATGTCAACCGAGAAGGAGAGGGAGACTCATGTTTACATGGCCAAGCTCGCTGAACAGGCCGAGCGCTATGACGGTAACTCTATTTCTCGCTTCTTCACCGTTTCTTGTGGGCAGGGCATTGTTTTTTTTTTTTTTTTGGATAGCTGGATCGATTTTAGAAAAATAAATTATACTGCATGTCGACATTTGTCTTTTATGATGCAGATAGATCATTTTATTTTTATTTAATTTAATTTATGCCCATTTTCCAGTTTCTCTGAAATTTAATTTAAATCTGAATATTGATGGAACAGAGATGGTTGAGAGCATGAAAAATGTTGCCAAACTTAATTGTGACCTGACTGTGGAGGAGAGGAACCTCCTCTCGGTGGGATACAAAAATGTAATTGGTGCTAGGCGGGCTTCTTGGCGGATCATGTCTTCAATTGAGCAGAAGGAAGAATCTAAAGGAAACGACAGCAATGTTAAACTGATTAAGGGATACCGCCAGAAGGTGGAGGAGGAACTCTCCAAGATTTGCAATGACATCTTGTCCATCATCGATGACCATCTGATCCCCTCTTCCGCCTCAGGAGAAGCAACCGTGTTCTACTACAAGATGTGAGTTATGTTGGCCTTTAGACCTAATCTTTTATTACTTTAATCCTCGATCCTGCAGCCAGTTTTCATGTTTTGCTCTCTGCATCCTATTTCCTATACATGAAAAGGGGAAATGTTTTCTCTCCATCTAATTACCTGTTACTTTTCCTGCCTCTTGAACAAGTGGCGCGCACAAGGGGCATAAATTTCCTTTTGCTGATTCATCCCCTGGTCCTGCTTGTCAACAAGTCTAAGCAGCAATTTCATGAATTGTGTAATGATTTGTTATGTTCTCAGTTAATTAGTTCCCAGAAGTATTTTATGTAACATGGCATGAACGTAGTGATATATAAAGGCCTTCTTATATTTTTATTTCTTAAAATATCGGGTCATGACATCCATGAATTTTCAGGAAAGGTGACTACTACCGCTATCTAGCTGAGTTCAAGGCTGATCAAGAAAGGAAGGACGCAGCCGATCAGTCATTAAAGGGTTACGAGGCATGTTGCTTTGGTTTCTCTTTCATAAATATATTCAGAGTATTATTCCATTTATGCGGCGTCCTGTAATTAATTTTATCATCATCTGATATGTTCCTCCTGTTTCCATTTCTCTCTTAGGCTGCTTCTGCCACTGCAAGCACAGATCTGCCTTCAACCCACCCAATTCGTCTTGGCCTTGCCCTTAACTTCTCTGTTTTCTACTATGAGATCATGAACTCTCCTGAGAGGTATGTCACATTATATTTTTTTGCAATCAAGGCTGCCAAATTGTATTATCCTATGTTCATGACTTCCTAATGATCTACTTTTTAATGTTAATGCTTGCAGGGCCTGCCATCTGGCCAAACAAGCTTTCGACGAGGCAATTGCAGAGTTGGACACTTTAAGTGAGGAATCATACAAGGACAGCACCTTAATTATGCAGTTGTTAAGAGATAACCTCACTCTCTGGACTTCTGATTTGCCTGAAGATGGAGGTACATTTATAAACTGATTGAGAAATTGAGTCTTATTTGCATTATATTATGTGGAAAGCATGGTGAAAACTGGAAAGAAAAAAAACACCGTCGTTACAAAATCATGGCCTCGCTGAAGTCGGGCCCTGGCAGACCATGTTATACTCATTAGTACTCAGCAATCAGGGCTCGATCACCATTGAAAAGTAAGAGGAGAGGAGGACAATTGGCCACCCCTCATATTTTGGCCCCAATTAGGGATGAGTTCTATATCTCTGTACCTTAGATTGGCTCACATCAAGGCATACCGTTGGTTAAAATTCGTGAATAAAAAATCGTGCTTGTTACAACTTTATCTCAGACAAGTTGCATTATGTAGGTGATGATGACTTCAAAGGTGAAGAATCAAAGGAAAAACCTGCCGAAGGAGAGGTCAGTTCTCGTATAATTGCTTCTATTGAATGAAGTAAACTTCTGGTTTTTTTCCCGCTGCCCTGCTAAGAATGTAATTTTTCCGCAGCACTGAGGGGGGATCTGGGAGCAATGCGCAAGGCAAGTGGATGCCAAACTCCTTTGCAGTTTGCAGAAGTGGGCATCTTTTTATTAGCTTTCCTGGCCAGGGATTCGATGGAACAGTCATGACAGTTTTTTATGCCACTGCTCCTTTTGAATCCTACAAAAAGCTGATGTTATCAATTGCTCTTCCTTTTTTATTTCCTTCTTTTATTCTAAACAGAGTTTTTCGTTTTTTTTTTTTTTAATTTGTTTTTATTCATTGTTCTTGCACGCATAAACTTCATGTCAAAATCGTGGACCTCCTTTATTTTACCTTCTGTTATTATCTGCCCAGCTTGCCATTTATGCTTCTTCTTTTTTTCGTGTAATGGTAACCTTAAATCAGCTTTTGTACATCAATAATAATTTTATTTTTTTCTATCGAATGGTTATCACACTTGGATGCATTTACACAAAATAATTTTATTTTGACCCTTCATAGATTCAAATCTTGGACGATAATATCACTAGACCTAATAATTTATTTTTTTTAAAAAAAACTGAAAGTTATATATTTGGTGATGGCTGTACCATCAACATCTGCTCAAGTCTTCACAAGTAGTGAAAATATATATTTAAAAATTAATAAAACGTAAGTATGATATTTCTCAAAAAAATTAATATTACACACTTTATGGTAATAGATTATATATTATTAATGTCTTACTTTTTACTAAGTAATCGAATCCTTTAAGAATATATTTAAGAATATAGCAATGCTACTCTTATTAGGATTATCCTAAGTGATGCTATATAACAAAATTTTCATACAAATGATAATTACTTCTGTTAATTGGACACTCAGAATTTAATAAATATCAATTGATATACCGTTTTGTAAAAAAAAAATTATGAAAATCTGTAAAACATTATGCTTTGAAAAATATTTACTATGGGCAAATTGTGTGATCCAATTTCAATTTTATCCTTTTGGTTTAAGATTTCCATGAGCTTTTGAACATCTAACGATTCAGCAATCTTTTCTTAAAACAGGTTTGCAAAGAACAGCATGGATTTCCAAAAGTAAATTATGAAATATCATATTTGAACCCTTTTAAATCTAACGATATTATATTTCTGTCTATCTTCTTAATCTTTCCGGTGCGAGACTTCAATCAACCACAACATGCCCCTTAACTAGAGCTTTTGGCGGACAGCATTTTCGAAATATTGTTTCTTTTTATTTTTCTTATTGATTTAGGTTTTTTTTTGTTTTTTAGTGGTGTTTGAGAGTGTGATAGTGGTTGTGATTTAAAGTGTTCTTTGTTTAAAAATGCATCAAAATAATATTATTTTATTTTTAAAAAATTATTTTTGACATCAACACATCAAAAACTTATAAACACAAAAAAAATTAATTTTAAACAAAAAAATATTTTTAAACTTTTTAAAAATATAATTTCAACAATGTTCCCAGCAAAAACAAATCTGAATATATATACATTGAGTTTGGAAGAAATAGACGGTAAAAAACTTGAAAACGTGACCAAAAAAAATATTGAAAAAAAAAACTCAGGGAGAAGTTTTGAACTTCCAAAATAAGACCTACGGGTGTTGAAATGGAAAATAAGTAATTTATAAAATATTGATTGTTTTTAAAAATATTTTTGACTTGAAAATTATTAAATAATATTTTTTATTTTTTAAAATTTTATTTTTATATCAATACATTAAAATTATCTAAAAACATCAATAAAATTAATTTAAAATAAAAAAAATAATTTTTTTGAAAACAAGGTTTTACAGTGTGTTGCGGTTTATTTTGTTTTCTTTCAGCCAGACAACCTTCGACAACTGGAGCTATTTCCCTGCTGCTAATGACGCCAAGGTTTTTTTTCAAACCTGGTAATAAGCTGGACATTAGGATGTGAAATAATTTGATAAAAGGGTACATAATAATCACCGTATTGATACTGCAGTCTTCGGAATTATCTGCAATCCGCTCGAAAAGGCTAGCAAATTTCTTGATTGGAAGTAATTTGTTTCAAGTTGGATCTTCTTGGTGAAGTTTATTTGCATCTAATTATTACTCCAATATAGATAGATGCAATGGGAGGTTCCAATATTCGCATGGATGTGTTTTTTGCCAGTGTGAAATGGAAGCAATCGACATGTGATTTCACAGTAGAAACAAATCACAAACGAGGAAACGATCGCCATTTATCCTTGCAGCCATGCTGTAATTTTTAAAAATTTTGATTTTTTTTCTTCAAATTATTATTTTATTTCAACGTTCTAATTTTAAAAATAATATATATTTTCAACCGAAAAACACTTTATAAAACAACTATTTAATCGAAATCATTTGAGATGAGAACACATCCTTACCTGCTTGTCCTCATTATTGTTAGACCCTCACCCAACCTTGCTTTCGCCGTCTTCTAAACTCAGGATATCAGGCTAAAGCTTTGGCCCCAAAATCTCTTCCCCTACCAAAATTGCAAAACCATAAATATATGTGTGACAACAATCAAAACCCACTGAAAAATGATAGTGGTTAAGAAGGTAGATGGCACTATATTAACCAGCATTTACATATTTATCTTGCTAGACGAGCCATGAAGAAAAAAGAAATAAAATAAAAAGGATCATTCACAATGTCCTTCTAGAGATTCCGAGCAACATTGACTTCCTCTCAAATATGATGGAGAAAAATGCTCGCAACCAGGATTGTTGTGAGGAGTCCTAAAGGGAAGATGTAGATCAAAACTGTCTATTTCACTCTTCCTTGACAAAATAATCTTGGGGCAAGGAAAAATCTTCCTCGTGATTCAGAATTTCTGCTTCTTCATCATCTGGTTTCTGAAATTTAAATAGAAACATTCCGAAATCAACGCACACTGTATATGTTCTCGTAACAAGAACAGAGATTATAGGTAAAAGCAAAAGCAGAAAAACTGAGAATTTATTATCAAATCTCGTAACAACCGGTAGCACTTTATATTTCATCATCCAACTTCACAGACATAGTTTAAAAATTTGAGCTCCATTCCTTCTATATGAAACAGTACAAGGTTTAGCAATGGGAGAGTCAAATTTATTATCAAATCTCCAGCATTTTATTTAAAATGAATTTGCAGTGGCATAGTATCTGAAATGAATTATTTGCTGTGCTGAGAATTGCTGCATTGTATTTGTAACATAAAAATGAAAAGTAAGAAATATCACTGAAATCAGTACCAGCATTTCAATGTTATAGAAACGGTCTAGCAACTGCAAAACCTCATCCGGAGAAAATTGTCGATCAAAGCTGTGATAGAGTGATCAATGTGTTAAATCATGTAAATGGAAACTATTAGAAAAGGAAATAGAGTAAGAGGCAGAACAACCTTCTCCGGAGAAATTCCATCAAACCATAAAGTACAAAGTGGCGATGCATGCCTGCATGAAAAGATTTTTCAAATATTTTAAAATAATAAAGAAACAAATGAAAGTAAAAGTGGAACTAGAGGCATCTATATTGTCTCATTAATAACTCAAGGTGAATTAATTGCTAGATATGACTCGTATTTGCCTCGTAAAACTTCTCACATAAAAGTACTGATCTAGCTAATTTCTTCTCGAACATATATGCTTTGCATCCTTATCATCAAAACAAAATAACACCTCAACAGTCTTGATACCAAACTGCAAATTTCCAGCACAAAAGTCTTCACAACAATAGAATTATCACTACTAAATAATAGCAAATGAAGAAAATTCCTCAAAACTCCCAGCAAATAGCATCATAATATAATCACATAATGCTCAACGTATGAAATTCAATTCCACAAGCTGTAACAATAGCCACACTGACATATTCATCATACATGCAATGTACATTTTCCATTCAACTCTTAATTCAATCCATACAGTTGCTATTGCAGAAAATGTGACACAACAACACAATTCCTATTTCAAGTTGATCAAATACCCCGTGATGGAGAGAATTGAGCTACACAGAACTAGATAAAACTGAAACTGGAGATGAAATTTGAAGAACCTGCCTCTTAGTTTGACTGGAGGATAAATTTCAAGTCCTTCTAAAAGTCTTAGCTCCAATTCCACCTGTGATTGCTCCTAATTAGCCCCAAAGAATTAAAAAAAAAAATTAATCCAAGTAAAATTACACGCGCAAAAAGACAATATATATATGAGATATAGATTCAGAGATACCTTGGGGAGAGAGGAAGCAGAGGAAGGAGGAGCTTTGCATGGAGAATGTACGGACATGCCGTCTTGTTCCTCTTCCCTCTCATTTCCATTACCACCAACCCCACCTTCCATTTGAGCTCTGATTGTTATTATTTATCTATATTTGGTGTTAAATTGTTTCAGTGTTTAAAATTGAAAAGTGAAGGGAATTTCTGTTGTTTATTCTCTAGGGTTTTAGCGTTTGATCCAAATTACAGAGAGACTGAAGCAGAAGGTGTTGACTGTTGAGATGTTTGGGCTTTTGGGCCAGTTTGTATTTTATTCTGCCTTGGGTTAGGCTTGTAATGTTCTAGCTTCCAAACTTGAAGCCGTGGATTTGATAATAGACAATTAAACATCAAAATGATGTTCGGAAGTCATGAGCGTGTTTGTTTTTTGTTGTGTTGTACTATGAGATTAAATTTTAATATTTGCTAATGAATTGGTGTATTATGTTGTTAATAAAATTATTTAAATTAAAATTATTATTAAAAGCATAACTTAAATTAATGAAATTCTTTAAAAAATAAAACATATTAAAAAATGAACGAATTACTTGGGAAATGAATTATTTCTTTAAAACACACGAGTATCACAACAAAAAATGAGTAAGAAAGAAACAGTAATAAAAACATTACATGTTTTTTTAGTAAATAGAACTATTTTTTTGCTAGAAAAATAGATAGAATTACTAAATAATCTAGTCTAATCAAGATCCATACAAAAAAAGAAATAACATATTTAAAATAAAATAACTAGGGTTAGATAATTTAAAATATTTGATAACAATGATTGAGGATGGTCAAAATTCCTAGAATGTTCAATGGAAGCTTTATAGGTGATTGGTTCGGCAGAGCATACATCAAGGGCCTTTTCTATCTAGTCTTTGTCAGGAGGTTAAAGAATCCTTTTTGTAATAAACTATATTTTTTTTCCTTTTATAGGACGTATTAATTAAGAGTTATTGTATTAATTATTAATTGTATAATTAAGGTCTAGCATTAGGTTGGTTGCTTTTTTTATTAATTTTATAAGACAAGAATTAGATCTTGGAGTCGGTATTAATACATCAATAAATCAACGAAAAAACAAAAACAAAAAACAAATCAATAGTCGTTAAGAACTGCGCTAGATAAAATTGAACAAAAGTACAGGGGAATAGCGAGAGAGAGAGAGTTTTAAGAGGGAAAATTTAGGTAAAAGACAAAAGAATCAAAACGCCTGTGGCTCTCGAAACAGTTTTGCTTTGTCTACATGTTCCTGAAGTGCATGAGCTACGCAGGCAGTTCCTGAAAATATCTACGAAGTTAGTTTCATTTAAATTGTTAAGAAAGATCATTAAATACCGAAATCCACAATCTCTCTCTCTCTCCCTCTCTCTCTGATATCTCCGCTCCTTAAACTAAAAGAAAAGGAAATCCCTCGATTTCAACGTTCTAGTACTCCTGTTTTCACTTTCAAGTCGGAACCAATCAACTTCTTGTAAGTTATAACTCTGTCTCTCTGCTGCTGCTGTAAAACAATTAAAAAGAAGGAGAAGAAGAAGAAGAAAAATCTCCTATTGCGATCCATTGTTTCTGCTATGGCTTCTACGATTACAACAAACTCAATTCACTCTCCAAGCAATGCTTCTCGACTCTCTTCACTCTACTTGTCGCGTAACAGAATCTCGCCGAATAATGTTTTATTCAAAACCCCATCACAGTCGCTGCTTGCCACTAAAGCCAAGCGCTTCGCCTTCTCGCCGTTTCCGGAGAATAGGAAATCTCTGGTCGCCAAGACGTTGAGTTTCCCCTGTTGGACTCAACAGATTAGGCTAACAAGTTCCGTTGTTGTAAAGGCTGCTGCTGATGCTGAAGGGTTAGAGTTTCGAATTTGCTTGTTCTTCTAACATTTTTTTTTTTATAATAGTTGATTTTCTGTTTAGTTGCTGAGAAAGTGCTGGAAAAGAAAAGGGGTATAATTTTTTGAGCTAGTTGACTTTTTTTTTTTTGAATTGTTTAAATTAAGAAAAAAAAAAGTAATTCAATTTGTGGAACTAGCTGTGTATCGTTACTTTTTAATTATTTGGAAAATTAGTGTTTTATTTATTAATATTATTTATTTGTGTTTGTGAGTATAGGCATGCGGAGCCTGCCAAAAGCTTTGGTGAGAGATTTCCTGCTTTAGTTACAGGTTTCTTTTTCTTTACCTGGTAAGTGGTAAGCAGCAGCAGAAGCTATCCCATTCATTAAATTTATTTATTTAAGTGATGTCATAATTGCTTTTATGACCTGTTTAAACACAAATGTACGGTTTATACTCCCATAATTTACAATTTGAACTTCAAAAAATTTGATTCTCATTCTTTAGTTACTGCTGCAAGCAGCATTTAGGTAGCTTTCGAGAGAAATCTCCTTATCATCCAGTTACATGCTTTGTAACTGGATAAAGGTTACAAAGCATGTATGGATAAATTTGCTTTGTATATGGATAAAGGTTGATTCGAGCTTCATCATTTATGGTTTGTTTGCAGGTACTTCTTAAATGTCATCTTCAATATACTCAACAAGAAGGTCTATAATTATTTCCCATATCCATAGTAGGTGCTCATTGATTGCTAGATGATTTTGCTCTTTTTCAAGTCGTTTATGGATTTGTTTCGTATTTACCTGCACCATCGAATTCCATTTACCCTAGATGTTTTATCATTATTGTAACAACGGTAGATCTTGGCTATTTTATTTCGTCTCACGTTTGGAAGATATTTACCCTTTTTGCAGCTTTGTTTCTGTTGTTCATCTACTGGTTGGGGTGGTATATTGTCTTGTTTCTTGGGGTGTTGGCCTACCGAAACGTGCAGTAAGTTAAAAGTTTCTGCTTTCTCTATCTTTGCTCAATGAGGTACAGGAGGAACCCATTAATAACAAAATTTTCTCTCCATCCAGCCAATCGATAAGGAGCTCCTGGCACTTTTGACTCCAGTTGCTTTCTGCCATGCCCTTGGACATGTCATGTCCAATGTATCATTCGCTGCTGTTGCTGTGTCTTTCACACACACCATCAAAGGTAATCAATTTTAAAAGAAGCAAAAGCATCTTCTGTAAATTAATTCCAATTATATTTAGTATCTATCTGTAAGTACTCTAAATCTGCAAGTAAAAAAGCTACTTTTCAGAATAACAAGGCTCAAGTTTTGATGGAAAATATATGCTCATACGCATGCCAATAGCCCAACGCACGTACATCTACATAAGTTTGATCTTCAGTATTCATCAATACTTGGCATTCTAGGATTTTTTAAAACCAGGGTTATTACTACTAGTTGTTTCTTCATATCAAATGAAGCTGTTCATTATCTTTATAGTGGAGAATGGATCATGAATACCCTTCAGATTTAATTTATCATTTTTCTTCCTTAGACATGCCTTGAAATTTGTTTACGGATAATTTTCTTTTTGGTAGAAATTCAAATATTTACAAGCTGATTATGCTATTCCAAGTGACTAAAGTATGTTTCATTTATTCATAATGTTGTATTCATGCTTTTGATTAGTAACTTAATATCTTAGCAAGTTTGAGAAAGAGTAGAGGTTTAATGGGTTCCTAACTGTTTTACTGATGTTCCTCCACAGCTCTAGAGCCATTCTTCAGTGCTGCTGCTTCTCAATTTGTGCTGGGCCACCAGATTCCCTTGTCCCTGTGGTTATCATTGGCCCCAGTAGTTATCGGTAACTCATTACTGATCAGATGACTTGTGTTTCTTCTACCAGCCTATTCACTTTCTTTCAATTGCTAGGACATATCTCTTATTTCTCAAACCTGAAATATAAAAAGTTTATGGCATGTCCACCCATTTCACAAGCCTGATACAAATACATTATGAAATATGAAGGTCCCTTTTGATCTCTTTACTGGGTTTGTGTGACTTCTATTTTAGGTGTATCAGTGGCATCACTGACTGAACTTTCTTTCAACTGGACTGGGTTCATTAGTGCAATGATTTCAAATATAGCATTTACCTACCGAAGTATTTACTCAAAAAAAGCAATGGTAAGATTACCCACGATGCCCGATCCTTGCTCTGATCATTTGTGTGAACTACAACTCAGATTCCAGGCTCAAGTGTTCTGCTTATATTTCTATTTTTTACCCCAGTATACCGAGGCGGATTTTATAACCTCTTGCAATGTTTTGGTTTCTAAAATGTCCTACGCTTATCCTCTCTTCAAGATATAATGCATCAATGACTTTTTTTTATATTTGAAAAGGATCCTTGGGACTCGGATATTATGGAATCAAATTACATTTTAAGATTTCTGTCAAATTAACCGCAATAAACTTCTTTAACTATGATGGGATGTTTGAACTTCCTTGCCGATTTAAGGAGGGAATTAAATTAGTTTCTTGATGTTATTGATTTGAATAATATTTAGTTGAGTCTGCAGCGAGTTTTAAATGTAAAAAACAACAGTGATTTTTAGGAGTTTGACCAAAACCTTTTTGCTTTTGCTTTCACGGTGCAAAACACATTGATTCTACTCTCAGGAGATGTCAGAAACTGTAAAACATGCCGTGTATGTTGAAACCAGTAATAAAGTCAACAGATAAGATGCATGGAGAAAACATTCCTGAATTAATAGATTCAGAGGAATCTTTATAGCCTTTGTGATAGTGCTCATTTGAGCAATTCATTTTTAGACTATGGAACAGGTTGTCAGTTGATGGAATGTATTTATAGTTCCAGTGGATTTGTCATATTTCCTTATCCACCATTCTCCTTTTCACAGACTGGCATGGACAGCACAAATGTGTACGCTTACATTTCAATCATTGCTCTCTTGGTTTGCATTCCACCAGCTGTTCTGGCAAGTATACTTGCTACAATGACCAGATGCAATTTCGACATCTCTTTTGTTGGACAATTGACTGTTGGTTTATTCTGAGTCTGATTACAGATTGAAGGCCCTCAGTTGATGCAACATGGTTTCAGGGATGCGATTGCCAAAGTGGGATTAGTCAAATTTTTGTCTGACCTCTTTTGGATTGGGATGTTTTATCATCTGTACAACCAGGTATCTCAAATATACGATAATTAGGCTGCCCTTTCTAGTAAACATATTGAAAAGCTATGGTCTTTCATGTATCCTGATGTCAACTTTTTTGTTTTCTTAACATGCTTTACTCTGTTTTTACCAAATGCTACCACTAAGCATATGTTTTAAATGGATCTGTTTCTATGTGTAATATATATATGTGTGTGTGTGTGTGTGTGTGTACTTTCTGCTGTTTCTAATTACTTCAAAATTGGGGTTCCAAAGTGCACTACAAGAAATTTGCTACATCATCTTAGAAATTACCTTGCCTACTAATAACGTACCAAAAGGCGTTTTGCTATAGCTAAAAATATTTTAGTGGTTCGTGACACCATTCTGTTGACTCCTGATAAAGACACAATTTGACCCATATCGTGCAGGTGATGCTTTACCTCTTGCTTTGTTCATTGCCTTTTTTATCTGACATTAAGTTGCCCTTTTCTTTTCTCTTCCTTTCTTTTTTTCCCACTGTTTCGCCCAGTAACTTTGAGCTTTCGATTGCAGGTTGCCACAAACACATTGGAAAGGGTTGCACCGCTTACACATGCCGTTGGAAATGTATTGAAGCGAGTTTTTGTAATTGGGTTCTCCATTGTAGTATTCGGTAAACACTCATCCCCTGCATGACTTCCATGCTACAGAATGGTAGTTCAGAAGAGATTTAACTAATCACGTCTAACTGAACTCTTGCTTCATATACTCTTCCCACCATCGTCAAAGTGACGTGGAGAATATTAACCTGGGTTAAAAAAAGAGAGAGAGATCATCCACCCCGCTCAAAAAAAAAAAAACCTGTGTCGTGAATGGTGGATATAATACAGAGAACTTTTGATCAATAATGGCCATGTCTTTTAATACTGTTATGTTTCCAAAATTTGGCAGGCAATAGAATCTCCACTCAGACCGGGATTGGAACAGCAATAGCCATTGCAGGTGTTGCCATCTACTCTCTAATTAAGGCCAACATGGAAGAACAAAATCGGGTAAGAATTCTTTGTTACACATGGCACATTGTTTATACAAGTTAGGCTGGCGCATGCCTCCGTATCTACGGTACATAGCCATGAGCCATTACTCATTATTTCTGTAGTCAAGACAGGCATTGGTTTATGTAGAAGACGCATTGATGAATGCCTTTCAAGTTTCAACCATGTAGCATCACTAGGGATGTAGTGAACTAGGGCGACTCTTATTGCATGCTTCTGACTTGGGATTCTGATAAACTGGCTTCCTTTTTAAGTTACATGAATAAGCACCATTTCCCATTGCCTGCATGAAGGTCAAAATTAAGTTACTGCTCCTCATTCTTTTTGGACTGGCACCATACTCATGAACTCTCTCTTTAACCATTTTCAGAAGGCTGATATAACTCATGCATCCTAAAGAAACAGTACTGTTGGGCTAACTGAAAATGCAGAGCCCAGCCTACGAAGAGCGGAATAAGGTAGATCTTTGCGTTGAATCGTCCGAGCCGAATTAGTGGATGTTGGAATTTGAAAGAAGTAAAGTTTTACATAGATGTTTTGCGGCGTTTAGAAATAGTGAAAAGAATAAGATCGACTCTCATACGAACTGGCGCTGATGTTTACCTTTTTCTGTAATGGTAATTTGGCACATGTAACGGAAAAGAATATGAAGCTGAGACAGTGGCATGGCCGAAGCCTTCTCAACTCAATTCCTCGCCTGCCCAATGAATCTTCATGCTACATTCTCAAATCCGTAAAATTCAAACTGGAGTAACATCTTGAAGGTGCACCAACTCTATCCATATATTTTGATTTTTCGAAACTTCCCCTGATATAAAAGAACTCTTATGTGTGATTCATGACAAAGTCCAGTTAAGTTTTTTTCTTTTTTCTTTTACACACCTATTTCTACTTTTATTATAATCTGTTTATAAATTTCAAGAGACTCTATATAACATACAATTCTTCAATCGGTTCTAACCACATAAAAAAGAGCATATAGAATAGACTTATTAAAGTATTCATAACCTGTATTTAGTATCTTATTAGCTCTTTGTTTTGGTAACCAAATTTAAAAATGTTTTACAGAGCTTTTATAAGATAAATATAAATGAATTTTGTATTTTACTATTAATGGCCATAAATACTAATAGCATGTTTGGAATCAAATCAAATGTAGAATTTAATTGAATTTATAATTATTATAATTTTTATATTTAAAATAAAATATTAAACCACATAATTGAATTCAATTCTGGTGTTTGGAATACTTGTAAAAATAAATTGAATTAGCAATATTGAATATTTTGCCCTTAATTTATAATTCATTTTTGTTGCATAAATCATTTTTTAGTTAAAAAGATCCTTATATTTATTTAAAATGATATAAAATATAGAAATTTTAAAGAAGATATAAATAGGCCTGTGTCTATTAAATATTTGTTGAAAAAAAATTCAAGAAAATATATATTTGTTAAAAAAAAAACCTTGATATTCTTGTTGCAGAGGGATCTAACAATGTCGGACAAGACTACAGTAAAATTTACAACAGTTCTCGAGTGTTCAAGCCAGAACCACATGATAAAGGGCTAAAAAGAAAAACGTAACCATCATGGACTTGATTTTTAATTCCCAGAAACAGAAAACAATGCTGGGGGATTAGCATAGTCGCTCAACGAAAACCTCAAAAGATGGCAACCATGAACTTCCAAGCAATTGCTAATATCTTATTTGTCACTATCAGCAAAACCAGAAAAAGAATTAAAAAAAAAATGAGCAAAAAAAAACATATCAAAGTAGCGAGGAACTTGTAGGAGAAGGTGTTAGAAGAGAAAGATGAGAAGAGACAGTGGAAAGTTTTGTGAGAAATAGGGTTTGTGTTACTGAGATGATTGAGTAGATCTTGTTGTTTTAGATGTTTGAGAGTGTTTTTTAAAATATTTTTTATTTAAAATAATTTAAAACTATAAAAAAAGAAACTTTAAAAAAAAAAAAAAAATTGAAGAACAATACTAAACAGTAGTAAACACGATCATAGTGTAGTTCCGTTCTTTTGTTTTGTACCATGGGCTTCTTTTTGGGTGAAAAATATGTGGCCCCATGCTGAGACACAAAGTGTTGTCAAATGTCAGCCCTCGTATGTTACTGGGAGGAACTTATAGGAGAAGGTGTTAGAAGAGAGAGATGGAAAGAGACAGTGGAAAGTTTTGTCAGAAATAGGGTTTGTGTTACTGAGAGGATCGAGTATTTTTGTTGTTTTAGATGGTTGGTATGTTTTATTTAAAATATATTAAAATAATATTTTTTTTTATTTTTTAAAATTAATATATTAAAAAAATTTAAAAATATAAAAAATAATTTAAAACTAAAAAAAATTAAATTTTTAAAAAAACAATTGAAGAACAATATCATAATAATCTAGTTTTTTTTTTTTAATGTGGATGTTCGGGTCAACTTGCGTGCATCTCGACTAATCCTACAGGCT
>Ga0307517_10002310_pt1 | contig 30763 bp, 21 predicted proteins | sample 23_EM_MG_FD_194515 | JGI IMG/M metagenome (GOLD analysis project Ga0307517, IMG submission 194515) | Populus trichocarpa ectomycorrhiza microbial communities from riparian zone in the Pacific Northwest, United States - 23_EM | ecosystem: Host-associated > Plants > Roots > Unclassified | place... | reverse complement strand
TTTGGGAGTATATCGGCAATCGCCGCGCATCAACTGATGGCCACACACGAACGTGACTATCATTCTGGCTCACCGACCAAAGGTTTGACAACGTTTCAACCTTCGGGATCCGCCAATTTTTTGCATTGAGAGAACTACATGTATGACCAGATGTTAAGTACGTTCACTTCATCAGAGTTGTTCGAGTACTTTACCCGCGATTGTGAGATGCCCGATCAAATGCACATAAAATCCCAGCAAACCGTGGCCCCTTTTCCTTGAAGCACCTCGAATTCACTTTGCGCGTGGCTTGCTGAAAGATGGCGACTCCGAAATTTACGGCGTGAGCTTTATTCTTGATCTGCTAGCTGGAGGACCAGATTTTCATGTGCCAATCATCGTTAGGAAACGTGGCCAAGTCGGGCTTTAAAAAGAAAAAGAAAACTGATGTTTGAATAGCTAAACCTAACCTCCGAGAAGACTGCAGGGCGGCTACTGACACTTGCCTTGAATGCCTTCGCGTAACTCGTCGCAGATCGGGAACTAGGCCACCAAATTATATTAATCGTCCTTTAACGCCACTGGGAAGGCAGGAAATAACGGAATAAATTTTACATTCGAGTTTTTAATTTGGGTTCCTGAGCGCTGCACTATTTTTATACCTCCTTGTATCACTAGTTATGCGATCATCATAGATTTACGATGAGGAGAAACGCAGAAGCTTTCTGATAAAATACTACGAGCTATTACGAGACACATTTCTCATCGAGTGCTAGAAAACGCCACTAGGCCACAATTTAGAGCACCAAAAAGAGTTGAAATTGAAGGTACGATATTATGTAAAAGAATATTGACAGGTGAATGACAGCTGCCTCAGCTTTTCGGGACATGTTTTTTTTTCTTTGTCCAGACTTCAGAGCTTGAGACCCTATCTTTCTGTAAAAACAGAGCCTCAAGCCAACGGTAGAAAATGATCCTTGATTGAATGATTCTTCATCATGATTCTTGGATGTTTGTGAATTTTGGTTGTTAAAAATAGAATGAAACTGAAAAAAATGTTAAACTGAGATACACGAACAAAGGGGTTTCTAGCAACTTACAAGCGTCTCATGGTGAATCGTTGGCGAATGCTGCTTGGATAAACGCATTGCCGACTGTCTGCTTTGATGAGGAAAGGCACGCAGCGATTTCAAAATTCCATTTACCGCAAACTCGCATGCGGGTGGCAGTTTTTGACAGGTTGCTGAAAAGCCCTGATCTTGATTTGGAGACCAGCGCCGTGAGAGGTGACATGAGCGCCTATAAAGGTAGCAACGGGACCAGGGTTGCTGCTTTTCCCAATACACGCTCGTGCCCAACTTTTTGAATCCCTTCCACTCGTTTTTCTACTTCTCTTGGGATTTCAAAGAACCGACCATGTCATTTACTAGTCTAAACAAAGACACCCATGTCATCGAGGTGTACGAAGACAAGGAGGCCTCCTTCAGAACCAGAGGCATCGACCATGACTCGCGTGGGCCCACCTTCGATGCAGACCGCACTGCCAAGCTCCTTCGCAAGATGGACTTTAATATTGTCCCTTTCCTAGCTCTCCTCTACCTGTAAGCGCCTTCTTGCCTTTATATGTTGCGTTATTGACTGACAATGTCTCTAGTCTTTCGTTCCTTGACCGCTCCAATATTGGAAATGCCCGTCTTGCTGGCTTGGAAGCGAGTCTCAAAATGAAAGGTCTCGATTATAACGTACGGTCTTTGGATACTGTCGGTTTTTCTTGCTGCTAACACCTTTTTTTTAAAAAGGTCGCACTCGCTGTGTTCTTCCCCTTTTACGTCGCGGCAGAAATTCCTAGCAATATCATGATGAAGCGGACGAGCCCATCTCTCTGGTTATGTATCATCATGATTGCCTGGGGTATCTGTAAGTAAATTATTCCCACCGAAATGCCCCCCTGTCTTAAAAAAAAATTCAGGCATGACATCAATGGGTTTCGTCAAAGATTTCAAAAGTCTCCTCATTGTCCGAATGGCCCTTGGATTGGCTGAAGGTGGTCTCTTCCCTGGTGTTACATGGTACATTACCTTGTGGTACCGACGACACGAATGTGGTCTCCGAATGGCTATTTTCTTCTCTGCTGCTACCCTTGCCGGCGCTTTCGGTGGTCTCCTTGCTCGTGCTATTTCTGAAATGAAGGGCGTCGGCGGCAGACCTGGTTGGGCTTGGATCTTTATTCTTGAAGGTCTCGTCACGATCGTCGTTGCTTTCTTCGCCAAGTTCTTCATCAACGATAGTCCCGAGACGTTAGTGGCCTCTACGTGTTTCAAATTGATTGTTGTACTAACTGGTTTTTTTTAATCCAGTGCCAAATTCCTGACAGAAGAAGAACGTCAAGAAGTCAAGGCCCGCCTCAAACACGACAGAACCGGCCTGGCTGATGAGTACGCCACCAAATATTTATTCGACGCCCTCAAGGACTGGAAGATTTATGTGCACATGCTGACCACCATTGGTAATCTTTCTTGCAAACAGTCTTAACTTTATACTGAACCATTTACGACTTTGTAGGAATCTACACCCCTCTTTACTCAATTTCCCTCTTCCTCCCCACCATCGTCAAAAACATGGGCTACACCAACAACCAATCTCAATTGATGAGCGTTCCTCCCTATGTTCTCGGCTGTATCGTTACTATCACCGGAGGATTCTTGGCCGACAGGTCCAAGAAGCGTGGACCATACATGATAGGCTTCTGCATCGTCGCCATTATCGGGTTTGTCATGTTGATTTCTACACACGAACCCCACATCCAATATATCGGCACCTTCTTCGTCGTCTCTGGGTATGTTATTTGCGTTTAATCCCTCGCACTTTGCTAAACAATGCGAAACAGAATTTACCCCAACGTTCCTCTGGGTGTTGCATGGAACGGGAACAACATCGGCGGTGCTACCAAGCGAGCTGTTGGTATTGCCATGCACGTCGGCTTCGGTAACCTCGGAGGTGTTATTGCTGGCTTCTCTTTCCGTAGCAAAGATGCTCCTCGGTACTTCTCTGGCCATGGTCTCCTTATTGGAACGGTCACCATGAGCATGTGTCTGTGTGTGTTCATGCATACCTACCTCAAGCGCGAGAACGCCCGGAGAGACGCCGACATGATCGCAAGAGGTCTTACCCTCAATTCCTACACTGAAGAGATGAAATACGCTGAACGTGAGAAGGGCGACAATGCTACTGTGAGTAAAATCCATATTCTCTTAGTTCCTTCCATTTTACTCATTTCGCTCCAAAGTTCTTCCGTTATACTGTATAAGAACTTTGTCCCCCTCCTGTAATGAGCCTGGATATCTCTTCACGCACTCCTTTTAAAAGTGTATCGTACTATACCTTCCTTGTAGTCGGTGTTGCTATCGACTCGGATGATTCCGTTCGTTTGACGCCTGAACACTAGTGTTGTTTTCTCCTTACTGTCCTGTAATATATTGGGGCATGATGATAGACTGCTTGCTCGCTCTAGATCTGCATCCGTGACATTCAATCACATCAGATAACTTTGATCTAATCAGAAATAACGCAGTAAACGCATCTTTCACGAAGGATTGACTGACATGACCACCTTTGACCCAAATACCGCTCAGAACGCTGTTGAGGTCCGTCTGCTTCTGTTCTCAGAAAGCGTGGTGGCTGACTCGACTTGAATTAGATCGAGAAACAGTGAGTAGAGTCGCCAACGTAGGATGCTTCTTTGGTTGCTCAGCGACATTTAGATTTGCAGTTCTTGCTGTTGAACAAGCTCAAACGTTTTGGAATCTGTTGGAGAAGTTTCCACCAAGAACGCTCAAGCTCACAAGTCTCGACGACGAAATCTTTGAGCACACCTTGAAAGCTTTCCCTGAACTCGCTGAGGATGATTACAGCAAATTGACCAAGATAGATGAGGATTGGATGAAAAGCGAAGACGGAAAGAAGAGATGGAGGGATTTCTGTGAATCGTTAGTCATCTTTCGTTGTCTCCCTAGCGGAGGTGCTGATTGTTTTGTTCAAGCTACGATGGCAAAGTCGCCCACCTCAATACTGGTTCCTTGATTCGTACGGACGCAAGAGATGAATACACAGAGTCGAATACAATGTTTGGTATATCATCCCCACTTCTGTTGCGATCTCCTCCTCATCCCATCTTTTAAAAGTTCTACGGCTTCAATTCTACGCGTTCGAAGTCAGTAGTTTCCCTCCTCTTTCCAGTGGGGACATCTGATGCTTATATCCCATAGATCGCCCGCAATAGACTAGGTCTCAACGACAAAGCACATGAGATAGCCAAGGCAGAGGCAGAGAAGCAGAAACCAAAGTCGAAGAAGAAAGAGTAGGAAGTGGGCTTCAAGCTTCAAACGAGGATACCTTCGAATCGGACTCCTGGAATAGTACACACTGGTAGAGATAGTTGCTAGTACCAAGATCAAACTTGAAAGTCAATCCTGCATTTCGACATCGTCGTTAGCAACTTGCGCTTATTTTTGGGGCTATGTAGCAGGCCCAGCTGACAGCTTCGAAACTTTTCCTTTGGTTACCTTGCCATCTATTCCCGCGGTTAATTTCAGGTCAATTTATCACCTCACGTTCCTTATAAATTCCTTGCTCGCTTCTCCTTTGCTTCCCCCCACTGTCCTCAAAAGATAAAAAAAGTTTTACTACGCCAGAGATTCTAGTGAGGTTGACCAGACCAGGATGGGGCGGACACCATTTTATAGTGTGTTCGCCGAGCCATTCCTTCCCTTTTGCAAAAAGCTAATATTCTCTTGGCAAACCTCGGTCTGCTCACAGTCCTCACCCTCTTTACTGCCATCCTCCAGAGCCTTTTTGGCACCCTGGCCGGTTTTGTTAACGGGCGATCTCCTTTCCTCTGTGAGCATGTCGTTCTTATTTCCTGAAGAGCCACTTTTGTAACGCTGTTGTTACGACACATTGCACTGGTCATGTTCGCTTACGTTCCTTACTAGATGTATTTGGAAAACTAGCAGGAGCACTTTCAGTTGTTACGTGGCTTTGGGTCGCAATTCTGTATGTGTTCTGTCACTCTGGCATATCTTCCACAAATTCTCACTTCAATTTAGCCTTCGCTACAGTTGTCGACCCCAATCAACCAATCCCCTATGCCGATCGTATGCCCACTTCATTTCGTTCCTTATTTTGTCAGCCGTATGGATCGGTGGGTTTTATGTAAATATCCGTTCCGACATGGGTCTGACATTTCTATAGCTATCGGAATCATGATCGCAACTCAAATGCCCTGGGAGTGCGGTGCCAAAATGCTCTGGTGTGCGGCTGCTAGTTTCTCGAGCGCACTCGCCTTCTGTACCGGTTTTTCTGGTAAATTTACTTCCCGATTGCACTCAGTCTTTTTCATTCCCTTATACCTCTATCCAACAGCACTCGGAGCATGGATCGCCATTTACCGCAACGCCGCCGCCTCGGGTGCAGGTCTTGCAATCAACGTGGCACAAGTCAACAAGCGAAACACCCCTGCACCGGATTTTGAACCGAATCAAGGTTACTAGTCGGGACTTTCGCTCCTACAAGACTCTTCGACATTGGCTGCTGGTGAAAATAGATAAATTGGCAGTGTCGTCCTGTCAATTTTTTTTTTTGAATTTTGGCTGTTACCTTCCTCATAATTTCCTCGCGCATTTGGACAAGTTTAGACCAATTACCCATAAGTTAATCATTCATTTAGTCACATATTTGCTTCAAGTTGTACACCATATTACGAGACTTGCTCTAAACATACCTCAAAGTTGGACAATGAGACCATGGTATATTGGTACTGAAGTGGATCCAAAACAGGTGAGTGAAAGAGAAATGAAATTGCAAAGTGAGTGGAGAAATTAGACGAGCTATGTTACCAACCCATGTCATTAACTGAAATCCTGGAGATCGAAAAAGGTAATAGTTCCCCCGCCTTCGAAGCGAATCAAACAACCGTCGACATAGGCCCACAAACCTGCGTCAAAATCAAATGGGGACCAGAAAACCGTGTCATTGGACAAGCCTATTGGCCGACGAACGCTGGCATCAAGTTGAGGTCCATGTGTAATGGCCTCATCCGTCGGTTTCCCGTCCAACAGATTCCAAGATGAGGTAGAACCATCTAGGGTGGACAAAACGAGTTGCGCATCTGAAAATCGGAGGAGATGAATAGGATGGAAGAGGGTATCCATCTCCCATAAGAGTTTGCGATCCACATTCCAGATAGATATGTGCCCATCCAATGTGGATGCTGCGTAAAGGGAGCCATCGGCAGAGCAACAGGCGGATATGACGGAGGGATGGCCTGCAAGTGATATTCTGTTGGGAGAGAATGCTGGATATCGTGAAAGGTAGATGGTTGTGATCTGCTGGGAAGGTTTCTGCCACTTGGCTAACGCAGACCAAATGCGAATAGTACGATCAAAACTCCCTGAGATGAGCTGAAAGGTATCAGGCGAGAAGGAGAGACACCCTACAAGGTCGGTATGTCCTTTCAGCGGGAGGCAGACTAGTCGACCAGTCTGGGATTCCCAGATGCGGATTGTCTTATCCTCGCTCCCAGAAGCGATCCACTCGCCATCGAGAGAATAGGCGACAGACGTCACATCACCTTCATAACCTTCGTGACTTTGTTTCAGGATGCCAGTTTGGACATCCCAGATACAAATCATCTTGTCTGAACTTCCTGAGGCGATTCGACTGTTATCGGGCGAAAAAGCAACTGTCAACACGCTTTTGGTATGGCCTTTCATCAAGGCTACATGTCGTCGAGTCTCGACATGAAAGGTAAGTACATCGCAACCGACCCCTGCGCCGATGTGACCATCGTTGGACAGTGCAACGGCGGAAACATTTCCGCCAACATGGATCGGCGCCCCAATGAGTTCATGTGTATCACAACTCCAAATGCGGATGGTTTCATCCCCGCTTCCTGAAATAATTATTTCGCCATCCGTGCAGACTGAGGAAACATAACTTGTGTGCCCCAAGAGGGGTGGTCCTATCGCCAATCCCGTTCCACAATCCCACATTCGGAGAGTCTTATCAAAACTTCCAGACACAAGCCAACGTGAATCAGGGGAGAAACAGAGAGAGGTTACACACTCGTGACTGCCTGCATCCCCAACCGGATAATGCAATCTGCTGTCCCATATCTGCACAGCTCCATTGTAATAGGTTCCCGAGGCAAACAACTTGCCGTCTGGAGACATGGCAAGAGCAAAAATTTCATCTCCCCCTTGGATAGTAGACCTGTGAATGTACTGTGGGGGTGTGACCAACGCTGTAGCAGGCAGTGGAAGACCGATCTTAGGGTCGTACATGTGTGTTCGGTAGTCTCCCGTCGCGGACATCCATTTGTTCCTCAATTCTAATTCTGTAGTCTTCAACAGAACCTTCTCGATTCCTTCATCTCCACCAACAACTCCAATTCCCGACTCCGAATTTCCATAGCCAGATAAGTGCCCCACCCAGTTATGAATTGCATACCGAACACTCCCTTCAGGTAATGAAGCCTTCTCTCCCGCAATCTTCAATCGACGAACCAGCCGTAAACACTTTGTCGCAATCTGACCATCAACCACAGGAGCATCAATCCGGAACTGAGGATCAGCCCTTTCACTCGTGATAAATTCCACGAAGGATTTATGCAGCCGAGGAATAGTTTCGTTCGAGATAATCCCTGAACCAGAAACCAAGACTGTTCTCAAGTTCGTCACGAAATGAACCACATTGACTGGATTGGATTGTGGTGTCTGTCTCAAGTCCAGGAGTGCTGCAATGTCCCCAACCGGAAGTGGCTCCTTCATCATGACGATGAATCCAACAATCCACCGAAATTTTGCATGTTCCCAATCGTTCTGTGCCCTCGTATTCGTCTTGACAGTGTAGGTGATTTCAAGGATTTTCCCATAGAGGTGGTTGACATCTCCCATCCCTTCATCGTTGATGACATCGAGGAGTACGTTTAAGCGTTCGTGTTCTGATTGCCTCAGTTGTTCTTGGAAGAATTTCACCACAGTCACAGCCCAGATGAACAACCCACCCGCTCGAACACACAGCACCTTCATCCGCTCTTCCCCAGGCCACTCTTCCCAATTCAAATCCCATTTCTCCACCAGTAGCTTCACATTCCGGAACAGATACCGCGACACATCCTCGATACACGATAGGTTAGATGTATCTAGATGGAAATGCTTCACATGGCGCTCGGTGGACCGAAGGGCCAAATAAAAAGGTTTCGTAATTTCATCATCCGTTCGACTCGAAATGAATACCTTCGCGTTCCGACGATTCAGGACCTTGAATAGTTGCGAGAAAATCTCGGCAGTATCTTGAAGCTTGTTGCGTCGTGTCTCGTCTAGCCCATCAATGACAATCGCAACTGGCTTGCTTGGATCCAGGTCGCATGCGGCCTGAACAGTCTCGACGAAGAGACCAAGTGCTTGACTAAGCGTTATCTGATCCAGAACAGATGGTCTCCGTTTGACAATATCGTAGATGGTTTTCGTAATGGTTTGGTCGGACGTAGTGTGCTCAGCCATCTGGCGAGCAATGGAAGGAAAATAAAATCGGGGATTCGTGGTAGCCTCAGTATTACGATTGATGAAGAATTGTGCCCACAAGGTGCCTGAATCTTTACAATATCGAGCGAGGGATGCCGTAATAGCAGATTTGCCGCAACCGGGATCTCCAGTCAACCAGAAAAAGTTTTGGCTCCCCGAGGAAATATCGTCTACCCATCTGTTGATAACCGCAAGAATTTCTACACGAGTGTCTTCATCGCACGGGGGCTTGCCTTGGTCGTCGTATGCTGTATTCGAGAGAGCCACTTTGAAGAGGGTTTGTTGGAGGAACCGCTCACGCTCCTGTGCGGCCTTTGCCTCTTCAAGATGATCTAATATCTTGCGCTAACAAATAGTTAAATATCTCGTCGTTGATACGAGTTGCATTCCTTACTAGCTGTGACTTCTGAAGATTCTTGATCTCACGAATTTGGTCCAGGATTGTGTCCACTCCGACTACCAGTGTATTGACTTGCAAGTTCTGCTAATTGTGAGATCTGACATTCCAGTTGAAATGAGTGACAACGTACCAAGAGAAGCTCTCTCGCTGCGGACAACTTCTCCTTAAAAGTTCGGATTTCATCGGCGATAGCAAGTCCGTTGATGAGGCCTGTCCATCTTCCATCGTTCTGTATAAACTGCTCAGCCGACAAGAAACTTGGAAAGTTGTACTCTTACCAGACGGGCCCATCCCCACCTACATATCTCGTTTATCAAGTTCCTATCCGAACATTGATCAAAGATGTTGAGCCATCGAAAATCGAAAATCGACATACCGCACATGCTTGAGGTTGTTACGCGCCGTCGATATGATTTTTCTATCTTCATTTCCGAGACTTGTTTGAACCGTTGAAAGCCATGTTATCACCTCACTCGTAAACTCAAAGACCTCTTTCTTCGCTCTTGCTACTTTCTTGGCACATAAACATCAGACGAGGGAGTACTATTTGAAGAATAATGAACATACTACACCAAGAGTGAGAAGGTGGGCCAGAGCTTTGACAAGGCCACGAGCCGGGAATGGTGCATCTGGCACCAGCTCTGCGAACGGCAGATTCTTAGTGACTGCGTCGTTGATCTTGTCCATGACTTTCAACAGGGTTGAATCTGGATGCTGATCCCTCCATTCCTCCATGTTCTTGAAGAACGTCGAGTCCAATTTCCAATTTTCGTCCCATGGCAACTTTTGACTCCTGCCGAAAGAGAAAAGAATGGTGTTCAGGTCTCATAACGTACGACAGAGGGGTGTATAACTGTCGACGCACTTTCCGAATACCTTATTCCATAGATCACTGAGAAATTGCTTCAGGGGTGGGTGTTCATCAGACATGGGATGCTGTAAGAAAGGAAGTCTGAATAGGTGAGTTATGTCCGCTGACAGACGCAAAAGTAGATGACGAACCAACAACATGGCTATTCAGTTGTCATAAACCTAAACCGGTTTTAAATGGTTGTCCATCTCAAGTCCATATTACTATGGTTAATGAGACGTCGATGAACTGCCTGGTACTACCGTAAATAAAGTAAAGCTAGAATTGAAACCGAGTTCGGAGTTGCAAACTGCCTGACCCCGCTTGACCTCGAGTGTAGTATCAACGACTTGGGAAATACTATATCGACACAATTACATAATAATACAACATTGACTACTTATACAATTACTGCAATGGGAAAGTTGTTTGCATGGGTGTCAGGTCAGAAGCGGCAACCTCTCCTTGATCTTTCTGAGGATTTGTTTCCAAGTCCTTTTCCATCTCTCTCTTGCGCTTTCCTTGTCCGGTTTATCATCATCAAAACCCAGGAGCCCCTTCTTTCCAATCTTTACACGTCCTCGAAACGGGAAACCGGTGAGGATGAGGTTTGTGCTACCAGGCCCAGGTGTACCGGCGAGTGGAATTCCGTCCACAGACACGGTTACAGCCGCATTGCCCGCAATACCTGCCGTCGCACCATCCGTACCGAATATCACCTAGGAAACAATTCAGTAAACTAAAACAGAGGCCTCCGAGTAACATACATTTTTCACAAAATGACTGAACTCTTTTTGTCTTCCGGGTAGCACTTCGAGCGGAACGTCTACAACTGTCGCTGAAACTGCATATGCTGACCCATCGTCATCATCCTCCCGTTCCATGAGAACAGATTGTGAGGGTAACCAATCATCTGGCCTGATATGTCCAAACGCATTTTTTGGCAAAGGATCCGGGAATGGTGTTTCTGGCGGTGGAGCAGAGGATAGGTGTCGTCCGATTTCTACGTTAGGAGGTACTTCACCGTCGAAGACCAGTACATCAGGGAGTACGCGGAAAACATCAAGGCCGACATTCATCCCCTTCGGGAGGACTGCTCGTGCTTTTACAATCCCACTAGCAAGGAAAGCACTGCCCACCGGCCTGATCTTCATATCTTTGATAGTCACATTGCGGAGGATATTTGGGCGGGGGTTTGGGGCAGGAAATACTGCCTCGGCGGTGAGGGATGGAAAGAGAGTTGACTCGATTAGAATGTTATTCGATTGTCCTGAGAGATAGCGAGATATGAACTTTGATAGTAAGGGAAATGCAGAGGCTGAAATGGCGGGAACGCTTCCTTGCACCGAAAGTGTGATGTTGGGGTGGGTCAATGTAAAAGGAAGTGTTGAGACAGAAGCGATGTGTACACTTGGAAATGCCAAGTTTGTGGGAAGTATGGAGACGTCAAAGGGAAGGGATGGGGTAGACAGATCTAGGTCATATGGAACCGGATTGAGAACTGTTGCGGTTCCACGGAGGGAGAGGGCATCAGATTCGGAGGAAATACTGAAAGAGGTGAGAGTTACAAGATTAGCGAATGATGGGAAAGGTGTTTTGCCATCCGAGCCAGGAAGCCCAGGAATGGGGGGTACTGAAGAAAGTTTGAGAAAAAGCAATGAAAGAGATAGTAGGGAGAACACGCACACTTCATAGTTATAATTGTACGAACATCCAGAAGTTTTTTGCTGAATCTTCTTCGCCAATCTACCTTATCAAGCGTTCCTCCCCGGATAAAGGCTTGATCAATGTGGGCGTGAACAGATATCCCTCCTCTCCTCCATGACTCTTTCAAGAATCTTAACAACACCGTCCTATTTGATGTTGGTCGCAACAAGACTGGAGAAGACATGGCGGTCAACCATGTCTGGTCGTCTGGAGGATCCACCGTCAAGGGTATCTCAATTGGTGGAAGATCGAGATTGAGAAGTGTCTCTGCAGGATTGTAATCTGGTGCGATCCGGATGGTAGTTATATCGACTGTAACTCTATCCAGAGTCCGCACGCTCCAGCGCCCAAAAGCCTTCCACAGGATATCCAACACGTCGTCTTCTGCTGTATTCCTGATGCCAATTGCCTTCCCAGCGTCAACCCCAACCCTTCCCTTGATATTTACCCATATCCCTGTCTGTGAAACATTGATCACTCTTATACTATCAGGTCCAGAAAATACCAGATCTTGCTGAAAGACCTCGTTCGGATCCAAACCCGAAACTTTGGATACATAAGACCACGCTAAGAGGCCAAGGACAGTGAAGCCTGCCATACAGATGACCAAAGATGAGAAGAAAACTTTTGTAAGTTTCCTGCGTAGGCCCCGACTTGACTCTGCAGGATGTCCAGCTTCTTCCGACAAAGTGTAAGGGGAGCTCGACGAAGATACTAGTAATGGGGTACGTTCAGTTGCTTCAGCAGCCCTTTGCTTTCCCTTATCGACATGTTCGGGCGAGGGTTCTGGTGAGTTTGCGTTTGCAACGTTCATGGTGGATGGCTTAGAGTCATTGTCAATTCAATCTGTTTGCCCATCACGCTGTCACAACTGTGCCATCCGACTCGTCACTCAGAAACATACTTATAGCTGAAACCCCGGCACCAGATCTTTACATACCTCTCGCCCTCGTCAAAACTCATCACTGGACGTCGAAGCAGGGCTTCCGTTGTAACACGAAAAACTGTCGGGTCCAGATGATCTCGTTTGTTTGATTATGTAGGGGGATTGGTACGCTATGTGCGGATGAACGCTTGAAGCTCAGGATATTTCTAACCAGACCAGATTATTGCCTCTGCGACAGTTGATCGAGAAAATTTGCACCCTTCACCACGTCAGGATCTTGCATGGTCTCGCCGACTTGAAGTTTCAATATACGAACATAGTTCGTGTGTCAGCACGTCGCTGTAAGACATCTGTAAAGTTTTCTCAGCACGTTTTGCCCATCATCTTTTCTCAGGGAAAGGAGGTGCTGGAACGACGAGGATTCCATTTTTCAGGACGTCCACTTTGAATTGCACCCCATTTTGGTGGATCTATACCAAGGGCGGCCACAATAAAACCTATTTCCGATGGCCTTGTCTGTCAGATAACACCAACCCCTCTGGCGATTCAAAGGCAGAAATCAGGTTACCGTTCCGCATACCAACTCCACAATATAGTATTATTAGTATCCACAAGTATCAGAATATTCAAATTTAATGTGCGGAATAACCACACTGAACTCGTAGAATACAAATATCATGATATTAACTTAAATAAGCAATCCCAATCTAATCTAAGTTTGCAATTGCCAACAAAGATAAAGAGATGGCGAATAACTTCAATTTAATGTATACTCTGGAGGTGAATCCAATACAGGACTGGGCGCAGGGACTCGAGATCCAGAGGACGAAGTGCCGCTGTCTGGATTAACGACCACTCTGGAAGTCTTTAATAACGGACTACTGGCAGACGCAGTGAGGCTATCTGAGGGATCCCGATGAGTGCTCTCGCTTGGCCGGAAAGCAAGGGTCACTTCAGCTTCCCGTACTTTCGAATGGGGCATCGTACCGCGTTGGGGGGTATCAGAGTATGAATCCGTCTGTGGAGGCAAAATAAAGGGCGTATGTAGTTCAGGCGCCACAGTGGAGATGGAAGGTGCATCGAACCGATCTTTCGAGTCGCGTCGGCGTCGGCGTCGGTAGAAAATGAAAAAGACTATGACAATAACAAGAATTGCTACTCCACCCAATGCTCCACCTATGGGAGCACCAAGGTTTTCGGAAGAGGGAGCTGAATGGATGGTGGCAGTGGCGCTGCTGGTCAAACCCGTGCTGGACGCTGTCGAACCATCTATAGTACTGTTTTGGATAAGAATATAGGCCAGCGCTAATGGTGTCGTCGCGCTGTTGCCATTATATGTGACTTTAAGCCTATGGGCTCCAACGGGATAAACGGATGTGTCAAATAGTTTCTGGTTGTATACACCAGCTTCGTTGGTCGTGTAGCCGTTTATGGTAAAATTTTGTCCTGGGTTATCATCGATTGACCATGTCCCAGTGGTAGCACTGCCTGTATATCCTGGGAGAACAATGCCATACCAGCTCAGTGACCTGCCTGAAGATCAAAATTCCTTGATAAGTAGCCTATAAAAGATCGCTCTCCACACACCGTAGAAATCAAAAGTTGCCATTGAGCCATACTGTGTCGTCATTCTGCAGGTGTTCTCTTTATAGGTCCACGAGGAATCGTATTTGGGTTCAGAATCGCTACTCCACACAGCAGTGGTTATATTTGTGACTGGAAGGCCGGGGGTTGGTAAATATTGGATTCGGTCGAACCAGAACGTTTGGTTTGCATCCACGATTGTCCTCAAAGTGAGCGAATGAGGTCCGTCGTCCATTCCATACTTTGAGCACAGGTAGCGGTTATTCTCATCACTCGTACTGACTGGTTCGGTGGAAATGCTTGTGCCATCCACGGAGCAGGCCCACTTGGCATATGTACCATTCTGGGCAATATTCGAACCCATTACCGAGAACGCTGGTCCTATGCGTTATTCACAGAGTGAGAACAGATCAAAGAGTCAAGAGAAAGACCAACCTGCAAAATTAAATGTAAAGCTTGCATTGGTATTGGTACCGCGGAGCGTGCTCAAGTATGGAGGACCGTTTGCAACCGAATCGAAACTTCCATGGTCGGTGAACCATGTACCATTGTATTTGATTCCTGAACTGCTAGCGGCGTCTACGATAACCCACCGTCTGAGCTTTGACATGTCGTCAGCGCTGTCGTCAAGGTTGACAAGTTCAAGTGGTTGAAAAAGTCAGGTGTCGTAACATTGTGAAGTTTGAACAGACAGTGAACCCGTTCCGAGTGCCGCAGTACTTATTCCAGATGGGGCGAGTCAAAGGGCAAACACACGAAATCTTCGCGCTAATATACATCGGACAGATCAAGCGCACCATGGCCGCAGTTACCAGTTACTTGTTAGATAGACAATAGCCTGACCCAGCAAAGCAAGATAGCCTTGAGAAAGAAAAGGCACAATTTCAGGTTTCAAAGTAATGTTCAAGAATCCGTTTCAGGGTATTTCCTCCGGCGGTGGCAGAGGCATGCACTCGGGCTTGGGTTGAGTCAATCAAGATTGCTATCAAGTCTCTCCCTCCCCTGTAACGCGTAGTAACGCCATGTGTCCGGTAAAGTCGGTGGGGGCAGGCCATCAACTGTGATTCAAGTTCATGGAGGGAATTTGGTCAAACCTTTGGGTATAACGATAAAGTCGAACTGGTTCAAAACTTGAATAATAATGAAAGGACATACCTTTGCAAAGTTAGCATAAGTATGATGCTTTCGCAGCAGTGGTCAGTTTATTAAGAAGTAACTGTGTTTGGTGGATTTCCCATTATAATCATTCCCTGTGTCCCAGCAGTTACAAGTCTCAAGACACCAGCTGAGCGGCGAGGTTTTCGGAATGTAGTGTGACATCGTGAGCATGTGACATTAATGTCAGTGTGACGGAACCGAGAAGTTGAAGAATCTCTACTTAACAGACTACATAAGCTTTCTCCAAGGGCCAATCTCATATATCAGGCTTCGGTCAACGGAATTCTTTACCAAAGTTTATGATACATTGCACTTAATCTGGATTCTGGACTTAGTTGGCCCAAAGCTACTTAGGCTGCCTGCTTCAGTGCTTGTTCATCGGAAATTAGCTGGTTCAAGTTTTGTTAGATGGCAACCACAAAGATTGCTACGCTTGTGATCCGAGTGAGTGTCCATGTCGCCTGGATTCAGCTCAGCTCTGGAGTTCTGGATATGTCGATTTACAGACTCTCGCCAAACCCATTTCATTGAGAATAAAGGAACAGGCCAGGCAGTGAGCGTTACTTGACCTTCTGTTTCACGCCAAGGGACTAATTACTTCTTTTTTTATGCATGGAATAGACATGATCGCTTCCGGAGCATGTGCATGTCCCTTGCTCAATTCATGTATCGCGCGGAGATCAAGCTACGAACAAACATACTAGGCGAGAAAATTGCTGTGCAAGGAAGACATATTAGACCCCTTTCTGAGGCAAAGTCGGTAACTTGCTTCCGTTCATTCCTCCGTCGGTTCTACTCGCTTACGACTGCAACGCAGAGCAATTGAAAACGGTGCGAACCTACTTGCAGAGGGTTTTCTTTTTGCCGTTGCGGCTGGTCTCATTATTGGAGAAACCTGGCGTTCTTCTCGAAAAGAAGGGAGGAGAAGAGAAGGAGTTGACGATCAATTGGAGGATTTGAAAGGACACCTAACACAATTGGAGGGATTACTGGAACAAGTGAAAGAGGATGGCAGAGTCCAAATGGGAAGGTGAGAATTAACTTTTCTATCTGTCTGTCTGTTTCCGGGCCTTATTTATTTGCAAACACTTAGGGCAGATGAACTCGCCCATATCTTGGAAAGAGTAGTCGAGATTGGTCTCAGAGGTGGTTGGAAAGACGTAGATATGAGTTTACCATGTCCCGTTCGGGGAGATTCTGTGTCCACAGAAACATCAAGGGCGAATTTGTCGCCAACTTCAGAGGTTGGAATCTTGGGTTCCCTGCCAGATCTCTCAGAGAAGTTCAAGGTTAAGGATACTGATCGTTCAGTTGAAAATTTAGATAGGAAGGAAGTGACTGAGGGGAAGCGGACATGACCCTAGGGTGTACTGTAGTTCAATATGACCTTGCTTCAGTCGCCAGTGCAAGAATTTCACTCAAATTCCAATATTCAATTATTAGCTACCATCAATCTTGAATAGGTTGCAGCAATAATCTTGCGAAATGAATAAACTACTGGTAATTGGGGTACACAGAACGATGATAGATCGTCAGCCAGTTTTGTTCTTCGCCCTCTTCCCGACTTGTGCTTGGAAACCTGTTTTGATCGGATTCACTGATCGCCTACTGCCACACGATTCACATGCCATGAAAAAGATACGGTTCTCCTTCGTAAGCAGCGTGTCTGGCGACTTGCATGTCTTGCAAGAAACATATTCAACTGAATTTACCAGTAAGCACAAAGCAGCAGAAGATAATTTGTTAAATGAGATACCCAAATAACGACGGAGTACATTCTCGATCTGTTTCTGTTGAAATCGACCTTTGATAACGAGACGACCAGCACCGTCTACGCTGCCTGTCGTTCCCATTTCGGCAAATAGGAAAGCGATAACATGTTCCGGCTTCACAAAAAAGGAGTTTGTTTAGTTGTTTAACAGAAACCATCATGACGAACCTGACGATGCATCTTTCTGCAAATATCGGTAACGTTCGCAAAGATAGATTTCTTATTCCCTTCCCTGAAGATTTGAGGAGGAGCGATCGTGTATCGCTTTTTGGACGAGCTGGAAAGCAGTGACGGATTTGCTGCGTGTAATGCAGCATAGAATCGAGTAAGTAACTGACAAGAAGTGTAAGAAGGCCAAGAAGCGAAAGGAAACCAAATCGGGACAAACCTCCTCATAAGAATAATCGCGATCGCTGTTAAGCCACGCCTCGGTGCCAGCATCCACACCCACGGGTGCATCCGGACGAGCGAAAGGATCATCTCCAAGGTCCTCTTCATCGATATTTTCCAGATGGGAGCCATCCTGTGCATGTCCTTCGACGTCATCCTCTGCATCTTCCGTTTTTGACTTTGCTTTGGATTCATTTAAATCCTTCTCGAATGCATCGAGGTCCACCTTTTTCTTCGATTTACTCTTCTTTTTCATGTCGGAGAAATGGACATCCTCTGAAGCAATTGCAGGTCCCTCGGAGGCAGCACCGCCTGAAGGTTTCTCAGTATCGACTGGGGCTGGTGCCCCCGATCCCTCTCCCTGTCGAATGAGTATGAATGCAGAGTCGAGAAACAGGATTCAGGCAGACCCACAAAGTCAAGCAGAATGTCTTTCTTCTTCTTCTTTTTCTTCATATCTCCAAACATTGCCTTGTAATCCTCTTCCTCCTTGCCCTTCTTCTCGGACTTGGCCTCCGACATCATCTCATGGGCAGTGGTTGGACCCAGATCGACACGCTCGCCATTGATGGTGGTGCTGTCAATAGTGTCTGGTGCTGGTTTCGTAGGATCTGCTTCTGCACCTAAGGGATCCTCAAAGAAATCGACTCTCTTCTTCTTCCTTTTCTTCAGGGATGGGTCAAATAGCGGTTCCTCAGAGGCCATTGTGGAATTTAAAGCAGAGATCAATGAAGCTTTGCCGATGTGTGTGACCAGTTGTGACTATCCCTCTTCGTTACCGTGGGAAGTCCTGCTCGCTGGGTGTTGCACCCAAGTTGCACTGTTGCACTTCATCTTTTATGACCTGATAAGTGTGCTGGACCTGCGGTCCCTAAAGGCACGCAATGAGCAAGTTGAAGGCCCTCTTGTTCTCCTGTTCGACACCACGACAATTGTGATTTCTTCAGAGTCCAGATGTTCACGAGCTCAATTCTTCATCGCTTTTGGAAGGCTTCTCGTTGGAAAAGATGCGCAAGTGTCCTGACGAGATGTCTTCAAGACCCGCTGGGCAGTGCTTCAGGTCGTTTCAAATGCAGAATCATTTTTAATGACACTCCTCAGAGATAACGAGTCCCATCTCTCAGCCTACGGCGGCACTGCCGCCTGTGGATCCGTATCCGACTCTAATCTGACAAGCTGGGCGGCTTCCAAGATGAAATCTGGTTCACTAGAATTCAATTCATGTTGAATATCACCCCGATAGAATCAAGTTCACGACATTTCAAAATTTGAAGTTCGATAAGTTACATAATTCACTTATTAGACAGTCTCGTCTCATCACTCCACCGATCCATCCAAGTTGATCCATCTGATAAAGATAATCGATAACCGATAAAAGAAAATACCCCGGAGCATGTTTTTTCTTCACTATCATCATGGACTTGACAAATTCTTTGTCTGGTGACTACGCCGATTTATCAGTGGGCGAGCTGACTCGAGTATCTCCGGAGCGAGATTGCTCCACTGAAGGTCACTCGATGCGAAGGTCATGAAGACGTTCAGCGCTTTTCGAGTGCATAATCTGGAGCCCGATTTGCATACACATCTATGCATTATTACGCTTGAAGACAAGCGACTAGTAACTCTCACAGGAGATGAAACTGCTGACAAGCCAACCTTCCATCACTCGAGTCTTACGGAAAGCATGGAAAACAACTCTTTCAAAGAAGTAAGACAATTAAGTGAGTCTCTTGTTGCCACGCAGCCTCTTTTCCTTAATATCACAAGGTGTCCTCTGGCCTGTGGTGCAAGAAACATGTGGGTGATTCACTGTTTTTGGGATTGATGACAACGACTACTAAGGTTCTAGCAAAAAGAAACCATAAACCGTCCAACAAGAATGCAGACCTAACTGGTGCGTAATTGCTGCACTTCATGACGTAATTCTTACTTTATGGACCCAATTCTCTAGCCAAAGGTGTTCAAGTATTTTTATCACTTATTTGGCTTAACCAACCCAATTTTTGAAGCTCTACAATCCGCCTGGCGTGATACTTACATCGGAAACAATCACCAACTCCTGTTCGATAATATTACGCCATCCCACGAACACAAAAACCGTATTCCAACCAAATCGCCATCGTTCAAAGCTCCGGTACGGGAAAGTCTCGCATGGTCCACGAGCAAGCGAACCTCGTCTTCACCTTCTCTGTTTTCGATTTTTAGGCGCTTCTGACACGGTGATCTGGCATTCTCCACCCTTGACGATGCTCTTCTGTAACGAATGATCAACACACCCTAAAAACCAATTACCTAAAGTTCCTCGGTAATGTGTTCAGGCTGGTAAATGGTCACAACTGGACAAATCCCACGAGGAATTACGTGAGAATTACAACCGCCGAAGGCTTTGTATAATTCCGTACATATACCTTGAAGGCATACGCACAAAGCAGCGATTGACGGTACCAGTGGGGCCATTGAGGTGAGCATCCATGAAGGCGGCGAGAAGTATCCGTTAGTCATTGCTTTGGTAGACCCTTCCAGAAATCCAGAAGAAGCATGAGGAGTTACTGGCAAAACGACGGTTGAAACCCGAAGGTTCGGAAGATATGAAAGCGGTTGTTGAGCATGCCGCGGCTGAAGCGGCGTGACGCGCACTGGGAGAACTCATTTGCAAGCTGGACAGCTGGGTTGAGCCGCAGCCCGAGCGAATGAAACTCGTTGTATACTTCGACGGAACACATCCCCTCGCCAAGGTGGTGCCGAAGAACGACGAAGAGAAGACCCTTTACGATTTCCTGTGCTCATGTCTCAACCAATTTTTGACCTTTCCGATGTTCCGCATTTTCCTGTCGACAAATTTGAGCTTAGCCCAGTTCGCATCCCCACGGGCCCTCGCCAGGTCCGCTCGCATTCGTGGCGGGAAAGCCGAAACGCATGCCCCAATAACTGAAACACCCTTTGACTGCTGTGAGGACCTCATGGTCAAACCGGGTCAGTTGAAAATCGAAGATACTAGCACAATTCAGTTCATGGCGCAATTTGGGAGGCCATTGTGAGTGGGATTTAACCATTCAAATTGATATAAATGACTTATAGATTTTGGACGCTGTTACGAGGAGCCGGGGTGGCTTCACCTCAGCTTTAAACAGGAATGTTGGATTTGGCACGCGCGAAGCTTGTTGATTCTCGCGAGATCAACTCTACACTCAACAACTTCTCGAGGCTGGCGGTGCTAGACGTCCAATTGTCACTGGACTTTGAGCCTCGTCGTGAAAAAGTGCAAATCGAAGAGGCTACTTCTCGCCGAGGCTGCTGCCCAGCAACTCTGGACGTGGAGGAATCAAAATCCATTTGTGGTGGTCGAGACGCTCACCGACCTCTTCGAAACTGGCTTGCTTAATCGTGGAGGGCTGGGGGAACTCCATTGATCAAGCCGAAATCGATTTCTTCCCGAAAACGTCAGAGAAATGCACACACGGGTCGACCATCCCACCTTACCGACCGTACATCAGCCTAGTTATGGAGCTAGGGTTGCGACCAGAAGTTCCCGGGGTAGCCACTACCACTATATGTAAACTAGAGCCATCGAAAACCCGTCGTACTCAAACTCCACCACCGGGAGGTCCAGATCCCTCGACGCCGTCCAAAGTATTCATTCCCTCAACGTGGCAAGCGACATCACCCCGTAGAGGGACATCCCAGATACAACGTGTTTGTAAACGGTCACTCCCCGACAGTGTACCGTGGCATTGATGCTACCCAGAAGTAGGTATGCACTCCTTTTGAGCTGTCGTGACTTCCTCGGAGATCATCTGCGAAGAGATGAGAAATCACTCAAAGCAGTGCGGCGGATGAAGCCATTTTGGAATGGGGGTGATGATTGTTACCACTGGATTGAACATAACAATATCCTTCGTGGTCCTGTTCGTCCACCTACTAGTGTGGAATTTGGCGTTGGGAATTCGAATCACATGTAGTAGTATCAGCCGTTTACATAATTTTACCAGCTTTCTACGTCTACCTTGACTCGAAGCCTTGCCACTATCTTAGTGCTTGACTGCCTAACATGGCCGTGAAGCCCATAATCTCTCAGGACAAGTATGGTTGAGTCGATGATCCTACATAATTTGAGTAGGAAGGGGCCGTTTGCGTTTATGGGAATGCCGAAGGTATGGAACTGTAGTGTGAAGCTAGTAACCTGTGACATGTGACAGGTCCTACAGAATTAAAGGGTGAGCCAAGCGGTACTTGCGTAACACATGGCGAACTCGGTGAATGATGTTGCTCCTCAAAGGCTGCCAAACCATCCCAATGATTAGAAGTGCTGATCCAAATTGGGGCCAGCAAGAAGGAACGGTTCAGAAGACGTGAAGGAGGACTCGATGTTCGTTAGTATCACAAAGACTTAAGATCCTTGAGATCGAGGTATGAAGCTTGAAGCTTCAATCGGTGGTTCCGACGGATTCTGAACCGAGATATTTACAGATTCGGCCTGTCAATGCGTGTCGATGAGGGAGTCGGCAAGGGAAGAGTCCCAGAGGGTTTTGAGTTCCCCGATCCCTGGTCCAAGGGAAGAGTTTGCTTGGCAGGAGGTCGAGATTATCCATTCGACAGATACACTTAGAGGAAATCCATACCTCGCAGTCGTAGTCGTGCGAATTCAAGGACGAACGTTGGGGTTCATATGAATGAAGAGAAACAGGATTCAGGAAGACTCACGGTGTCCGAGATCAGCCATTGATGGTTTTGTAAGATCTGGTTCTGCAACTAAAGGATGATCCTCAAAGAAATCGAATTTCTTCTTCCGCTTCTTCATCGGTGGTTCGTCAGAACGAGGGGCCAGCAACTGGTAAAGTTCTCTGCACAATTGTTTGGTGTCCAGTCAAAGGCAGGCAGATCGTCTAATTCACATGTCAAAAATGATCTACAATCGATGGTGGATTGTCGAATTTGGACAAGGATTGCGGGCCTACAGCGGGAGTGAGCAGTTACATGTTACATGGAATTGCTAAAGTAGGACGGCAGAGGAGAAATCCCGGAGATCGACAATTGTGATGGATCGTTCCTCGCCCTCGAAGCTAATGAGACACCCGTCAATGTAGGCCCACAAACCTGCATCGAAATCAAATGGGAACCAGGAAACCGTATCATTGGAGAGGCTTGTGGATTGATGAAGGTTGTTCGCTTCGAGTTGTGGTCCACAACTATAGGCTTTGTCGTGCGTCGGTTTCCCGTCCAATAAATTCCAAAATAGAGTAGAACCATCTGGAGCAGACAAACCGAGTTGAGTCTCTGAGAGTCGAAGGAGATGGATTGGGTAGATAAAAATATTTGTCTCCCACAAGAGCTTGCGTTCTCCATTCCAGATACCCACATGTCCCTCGGATGTCGACGCTGCGTAGAGGGAGCCATCAGGAGAGCAGCAAGCAGATACGATAGAAGGGCAGCCTTCAAGTGACATTCTGTCTTCGGAAGAGGAGGTTGGTTGTTGTGAAAGGTGGATAGTGGTAATCTGATGGGTGGGTTTGCGCCACTTGGATAGAGCCGCAGACCAAACGCGAATGGTAGTGTCGTGGCTCCCTGAGATGAGGTGAAGGGTGTCAGGGAAGAAAGAGACACTCATTACATAGTTGGTATGCCCTTTAAGTGGAAGGCCGACTGCTTGGCCGGCCTGGGAATCCCAAACACGGACTGTATAGTCGTCACTCGCAGAAGCGATCCATTGACCGTCTGAAGAAAAGGCGACAGACCTTACACGGTTTCTGTGCCCATAGAGTCTATGCATCCTGCTCGCGGTTTGAACATCCCAGATACGAATTGAGCCGTCTTCGCTCCCTGAGACGATTCGACTTCCATCGGGCGAAAAAGCAACCGTCCACACGAATCCGGAACTGATACGACCTATCATACGGGCTACTTGCTGTCGAGTCTCAATACCGAAGATACATACATTGAGGCCTACTGCTGCAGCAATGAGGCCCTTGCTCGAAAGGGCAACAGCACCAACAGAACCGCCAGCATCGATCGGCGCCCCGATGAGTTCATGCGTATCGTAACTACAAATGCGGATGGTCCTATCGCTGCTCCCCGAAATCATTCTTCGGCCATCCGTACAGACTGAGTTCACGTCAGCAGTATGTCCCAGGGGGGGCAGAAAGTCAATCCCCAGTCCCGTTCCACAATACGTTCGAACAGTCTCGCCCGGACTTGCAGACACAAGCCAACATGAATCAGGGGAGAAACAGACGGAGTTTACGGAACTATCATGTTTGTCCTTCCTGATTGGTTTATGAGATCTGCTGTCCCGTAAACGCACAACTCCGTCCAAGTCCCCTGACGCAATCAACCTACCGTCAGAAGACACGGCAATAGCATTGATTGAACCAGATCCTTGGATAGTAGAGCTGTGGTGGTACTGTGGAGGGGTGGCCATGGACGTGGCAGGCGGTGGAAGACCAATCGTTGGGTCGTACATGTGCGTTCGATAGTCACCCGATACTGACATCAATCCCTTCCTCAATGTTGTAGCTACAGCCATCGACAGAATCTCCTCTACCTCTTTAAGCCCTTTAGCACCACCAACAACACCAACTCCCGACTCGGAAATTCCTTCGCTAGGCAAGTGTCGGGTCCAGTTGTGAGTAGCATACCGAAGGCTCCCCGCTGGCAATGAATCTTTCTCCCCAGCATTCCTCAATTTATTCACAAGCTTTATACATCTCGTCGCAATCCAACCATCAACCATAGGAATATCAACGCGGAATTTGAGATCGGCGCGTTTGCTGGTAATATACTCAACAAATGACTTGTGGAGTCGGGGAATCGTGTCATTGCTGATGATCCCTGTACCAGCGACCAACACCGTTCGCAAGTTTGTAACGAAATGAATCATGTCGACTGGAACCGAGTTGGGTGTCTCCCGTAGGTCAAGCAGTCCAGATAGGCCCTTAATCGTAAGCGGCTCCTTCAGCCCAACAATAAATCCCACTATCCATCGAAACCTTTCGTATTCCCACTCATCATCATCATCCGACAGGACTGTCATTTCCAGGATTACTCCATACAGGTTGTTAACATCTCCCATGCCCTTTTCGTTGAATACATTCAGAATTCGATTCCGCCGCTCCCGTCCATGTCTCTCCAGTTGTCCCCGGAAAAACTTGACAATCGTCACAGCCCAAATAAACAACCCAGCTGCTTGATCGCACAACTTCTCGAAACGCTCTTCTCCTGGCCACTCCTTCCAGTCCAACACCCATTTTTCGACGAGGCACTCAAGATTCCGCCTCAAGTATATTTCGACATCTTGCCTGGATCCAGACGTGTCCAAATGAAGATGCTTTACGTGTTTCGAATTTTTGTGGAGTGAACCATAGAACGGCCTCGTGATCTCGTCGTCTGTCCGGCTAGAAATGAAGACCTTGGCATTATGGCGTTCGAGCTTCGTGAACAGTCCCGAAAATATGATCGCAGTGTCTTCTAGACGATTTCTGCTCGTTTCATCCAGACCATCAAAGATGATTGCGACGGGTTTGTCTTTATCCAGGTCACACGCCGCCTGAACAACCTTGGCGAAAAATTCGAGAGCTTGTTCAGTAGTGAGTTTATCCAGCAGGGATTCCTTTTTGCGGAGAATCTCATGGATAGCGACAGTCACAGTCGGGTCAGCTATATGCTCAGCCATCTGACAAGCAATCGTCGGGAAATAAAACTGAGGATTTGTAGTTGATTCGTTGTTGCGGTTGATGAAGAACTGGGCCCAGAGAACACCAGCATCCTTGCACTCCCGAGCGAAGGATGCAGTGATAGCCGATTTACCACTGCCAGGATCCCCAGTCAACCAGAAGAAATTCTGGCTCCCTTCAGAGAGATCATTCACCCATTCCTGGATAGTCGCAAGAATCTCTACACGTGTCTCGGGGTCACATGGATCTTTTCCCTGCCGATCATAACCAGTGTCTCGAAGCGTATATCGATGAAGTGTCCTGTCTAGGAATCGCCGACGTTCATTTGCCAATTGGCTCCGTTGCAAGTGATCCAATATTTCACCCTGAAGCCGTGAACTCACTTCTCAGAATTTTTCTACGAAAGAACACCCACCATTTGTGATTTCCGCAAGTCTTTGATCTCCCGGATTTGTCGCAAAATTTCATCTAATCCCATCACTGTGTTGATATCCTGCAGTACCTAAAGTTCATAGTAGTACCATATCCTCCTGATAAAGGGCCCACACGAACTCACTGAGAACATTTCCCGTGCCCCACTCAGTCTCTGATTGAAATCCCGTATCTCGTCCACGATACTCATCCCATAGATAAGCGTCTCCCACCTCCCATCGTGCTAGAACAACACTTTAATGAGAGAGAATTGAGCGAGGTCGATGCCATACCAATCTTGACCAGCCCCACGTAAGAATTTCATCTACCAGATTTCTACGGCCTCGTTCAGCTGGTGACCATCGAAACAGGAATAGGGAACAAGTACCTGATATGAACTAAATTTTTTCGTGCACGCGAACTGAATCTCCCTCTCCCGTCTTCAAAGTTCGCTTCTATGTTCACAACCCAGTTTGACAGCTCATCCACAAATTTGAAAACCTCTCCTTTAGCTTGTGCTACAGTCTTGTATTAATTCAGACGGCGGATCGACTTGAAGAAAGATAACGAAAACATACAACACCGAAGTGTAAGAAATGTGACAAAGCCAGTACGAGGTTTCGAGCCGGAAAGGGTGCGTTTGGGATCAGTTCCATGAATGGTTTGCATGTTATCGTTGCGTCCCTTATTTTCTCTACAACTCTGAGAAACGTCGACTCTTGATGCTGGTTGTCCCAATCTACCAGATCCTTGAAAAATTCTTCATCAAGTTTCCAGTCTTCACCCCAAGGTGGCACAATCTCGGGTTGTTTTTTTCTGCAAGGAGAAGAAAATTGAGTGAGTAACTGATCTACTAGGCACCTCAAAACGAATGGCGAAGTACTTTCCGAAGAGTTGTTTCCAGAAATCTTTGATGACTTGTTCCAAGGATTGATGTTCGCGCGACATAGTTATCAAAAGGCGCAGTGTACTGTGAAGCTGTGAAGGTAGCCGCAATGGTCAGCGTCCTATTATATTGCATCTGCACGGGACCTGCCATGCACCCATTCTTGCCTCCAATCAACATCGCATATATTTCATACGACATAGACTCACATGCGCCACCTGGCTTGCGAGAATCAACTTATATTCAGTCATGGTGGTAATCAAAATTGCTCCCGGGCCGGATATCCTTAGCTGCTCATTCACTGGTTTGTTTAAAAATGCGCTGCTTTTTTTATGTCAGGAATAATGTCGTTTATAGCCCTTTCAAGACCACTCTTATCTCCACCATCTGCTTACTCGGACTTGAAGGTTATTTTTTATTTTTGAAATAGCAATGCTCCTTATCAATTCCATTGCAATTCCAAAAATTCCAAAATTCAGGGTCGAATTAACTTATTAAGATGACCAACCAGGTCTGTACAATGGGGCCCCTTTGTCAAGAGGTCTGAAGAAAATTGTTCTTAGCGTCAATCTGATACCTTGATTCATTGATTCCATTGTATGATTACAGATGATCGTACTACTAAACCAGCAACCAGCACAAAGCATAAAAGCAGGCTCACCAACATAAGGACAACATATTACGAACGTAGCCTCATAGTCCGTCTCAACTACATATGTGATTAATTAAATATGTGCCAAATTAAATATGCGGTCAAGCAGGAATGTCCCCCCTCCAAATAAAATGCCGTTCATTATAATTACTCCATCAGGAATTCGAAATCATCCATGTTATTATCCAACGAGCTAGTCTGGAGGTGATCTGTGGAAGTGGCACCCTCTGCTAGATAAAAGTGGTTGGAGTGTGGACCGGGAGGGCTGAGAAGGAAGGGTCCGTTGGCATTTATAGGAATGCCGAAGGAAGGGAACTGAGATAGTGCTTGACCGCCAAGCATGCCCGTGAAGCCCGTAATCTCTGGGGACGAGTATTGTTGCGATCCGGATGGTATAGAATTGAACGATGTGCCAAGCGGTACATGGGTATCATACGGTGAAGTCGGCGAATGTTGCTCTTCAAAGTGTTTTAAAGGGTCCCAATGGCGAGACAGATGCTGATCCGAATTGGGGTACGAAAGCCTTCCAGTGAGAAGGGACGGATCGAAGGACGTAGAGGGAGATTCTCGTCGTTCGTTATTGTCACAAAGACTTGATGTGCGTGAGATCGAGGTCGGGCTATGGACGTATGGAGGCAGATCAAGGGTAGCTTCGATGAAGCCCCGACTTGTGGGGCTGCCAGACACCGACGGTGGTCCCGACGGATTCTGAACCAAGATGTTCACAGATTCGGCATGTAAATGCACCTGATTCTGGGTCGACGACGGGATTGGCAAGGGGAGAGTCAAAGACGGTTTCGAACTCTCTGATCCCTGGCCAACAGAGACTGTTTGTTTAGCAGGTGGGACTCGAGTTTGTGATAGTGAACCACGGCGGTTTGTCTTTGAATTCGCACGACTGCGACTGCGTGGCAAGGATTCCCTCCGACGTGGCATGCGGTTTTGGTAACCCTGCGACGGGGACTCGTCGTCATCATCCTGGAAAGGGATTTGAAGGGAGTTGTGGATATCCAGCCCCTTGCCATTAAGCAGTAGTCGAGGCTGGTCTTGCATTAGACCCTTCAATATGCCTGCAATATTCGTGGCGCACTGCCAACTCGCGCCAATTTCTTGAAGGTATTCCATGATACAATCAAGCTTCTTGGTGGCATGGTCCATCTCCTTCCATGCGATTCGGATTCCGGAGCTTGCCTGCGTTGCCGTCAGGAGGTATACTGTTCCAGCAGAAAAAACTGTCTGGATGAGGGTGATCGGACAGTAGCGCAAAGAATACAAGGTGCGCCATGTTGCAAGATTTTCCATTATATTCTCCGCCGCACGACGGCAGAGCTGTTGAAGCAGAGGATCAGTACAAAATACCATACAGGACTCGAGTTGGAATTCGGACCTTGACATGGTCTATCTCCCTGTCCATGCTTGCAATGGGACGGCCTTTCCTCCGGAAGAACGGTCTGTGCAGCAGAATAAACAGCCACCAATAAGCTAGATGTAACATCAGCTTATGCGGGGTGGCTGTTGGGCGAGACTTGACGGTGATTTCCAACTCGGGTGGCAATGATCCCTTCCAGTTGTTGAGCTGGACACTGCGAATACCGCAAAGTCAATGACTTTTTCATGTTCCATTAGGTGAAGCACGTACTCTATTTCGCTGATAAGTTCGTCAATGATATACGGACGAGCCCTTTGCTTGCTCAAGCAATTGCTGCAGATAACCACATCAGCACCTTTATACAGCTCAGAAAAAGAGTACGTACACAACGTCCATAATGCGACGAGAGATGACCAGAAGTTGGCAAGTCGCCTCGAAAGTCATCGTTAATAGGTTTGGCTGGGGTTCGGCGTTCAAATGACCGTAGGTGCTGGGCATCTGATCGTGAGCCATATCGACGAGCGGCATCGGGAGATCAGGTATTGGGACAGAGAAGTCTCTGCCCACATAAAGTGACCAACAAACGTCCTTAAATTCCTTAATAATGAACAATGAACAAAATATGGATGTGGTTTTACCTGGGCAAATGTTGTCCAGTTCGTCCAGTTTCGGTCGTGCCGATCAGACTCGTCCATGCGCCCTGACTTCACCCATGCGGTGCAGTCGACGTTGAGGCCAACTAAGTCAACGAAATTTGAGGACCGAGGTCAAGGATTTAAAAAAAAATAAGACTTACGGGCTTGAGAAACTCGAGCGCTCATACCTATCAAGCATCATTGAGTATAAGGGATAGTTTCCAACGGTCTAAATAGCTCACCGAAGTACATATATCCCAAGGTCTGATCCCCCTGGGAGCTATGGAAGCTCCCAATGAGAGACAGCGCTTGTACCACGCTGATGTTTGGCTTCTGACACTCAGCTTCCAGGAAGCTCTTTGCCTTCTCGGCAAAGTATTGCCGAGTCTTGAAGTCCCGGAATTTGGGGTCGTCAAGGAAAGCCAGGGCCAGGGCCACCAGCGCATTGTGGAGCATAGGTGAATAGTGTGGTGTCTTTAGGGGATCCTGTGATATAGGGGTGTTAATCGCACGGCACATGTCGCGCAGGAAGAGGCCCGGGACGATGCGAAAGCACCACGACGTGAAGAACTTGAAGAACAAATCGAGCGCTCTAGGGATTCAATTATCAGCAAGGACACATCTGCAAGGTGAGGTGTTATCCCTCACTTATCGTGCGACCTCCTATCCAATGGGACTGCTGAAGGAAGGTGGCGGGCCCAATCAAAGTCTGGGTTGTAATACGCTTCAGTTTCTGCGTTGACAATGAGGATGTACATCTCATGGGGGTCCTCCAATATGGCGGGGAATCGGGAGGGCTGAGTCGAACTCTCTGCCCGAAAGCGGAAGGGTGCTGTATCGCCATGAAGAAGGATGTATCCGCTTTCATCGACCTTGAAAACAGTGAGCTATTACAACACAATCAACTTGACACGAGCCGCTCACTGTCAGCCCTTTAAAGAGTCGAATAGGGTCGTCGCTTTCAGATGCTTCATCCTCCTCAAGGTCCAGAATGAATTCAGCATCCTGAGGCTCGATCGATACGGTTCCCATAAGACCATCTGGAATCGACGGTCGTAAAGCACGAAAATCAATGTTCCCACTGGTCTGTTGATCCAAAACAGACTCCAAGTAGTCGGAGTATCTCCGGTATTCATTGAGAACTTTGCGAAGATTCTCTGCTCGCTTATGGAGTGCCTCGAAATGCTGTTCCGTTCGTGGTTTACGCGCAGGATTCTTGTTCCATGAACACTATATGAACATATGTGTTCAGACTCGAGGATACAACAATAGAAAGAGTATGACTCATACCTCGAGCTGGCGCCCGGACGATTGGCATGGCTTACAATGCGGCTTAATTCCGTCGCACTTGATCTTCCTGCGCATTGTCAATGAGTACTTCAACATGGTGGCGACGGTCTCGTCTCCTTACTTTCGGTGACACATATCACAAGCGTTGTTGTACTTGCCCCTGGGGCCTGGGGCCCTGCCAATCTTCTCCATAACCTTTCCACCTTTCATGAGTTGGGGATTGTAGAGTTTAGTAACGTCAGTCAAAGGTCATAAAGGCGTAAGGTGTTCTGGGTGCCAGGAGGTCCTTTATATATACGAGCCAATGACCCAAACTGGCAAGGCAGTGTTCCGGCCTATTATCTTGCACAGCTCCATCAGGCGCTTATTTATGTAATGATACCCGCTGATCTCGTCGATCTCTGAAATTTCCATGAATTGCATTGCCAGCTATCTCAGAAAATTCAATAGGAAGAACCTTTTCCATAGAAGCCGATTGTGAAGCTGGACTCCGATTTGTCGATCCACAGATGAGCGCTCGGAAGTTGCACAGCACATACGTAAGGC